>OLNN01000038.1_pt1 | contig 123669 bp, 98 predicted proteins | sample 1672141 | NCBI WGS metagenome assembly OLNN01 (sample SAMEA3136652, study PRJEB25190) | human gut metagenome | biome: human gut; feature: human-associated habitat; material: faeces | place: Austria | collected 2013
GATAATGTCGGTGCCTTCGACGCGGCTGCTGCGCCACGAGTCGTAGGTCTGCGGACGGGCAAGAACTACTATCAGACAGCCTATTGCCGCCATCTGCATGGCGAAGACCACATGGCGCATATATTCTTTCCACGAGTGGGGCAGCTTCGCCAGCGGACGAAGCGTCGACACACTCAGCGAAGCGCTGAGGTTGCGCTGTTTCCAGACATACCACGCTATCAGCGGCAGCAGAATCAGCAGAAACCAGAGATATCTCGGATGGGCAAACATTATTTCGGAGGATTATTCAGAGGTGGTTGCGCGGCTTCGGCCGGAGCGGGAGGCAGCGGCTTTGTGGCCTCGACAAACTTTATGGCGGCGTTGAACACCTTGACATTGTCGTCGGGCAGCGGACGGACTTTGGCGAACTTCACGAAGTCGGCCATCTCGAGAATCTGATTCATTGCCGGACGCGACATGCGCGTTTCGGAGTTGATTTCGAGAGCGTGGAGAATCTGTCCCGAAGTCATCTCCATGGCGTTGATTCCGAAGCGATCCTGAAGGTAGATTCTCAGAATCTCGGTCAGGCGCGTGTAGTATTCGCGCTCGCGGCCGTTTTCGGGAAGATGCTCCGAACGGAGCTCTTCGAGTCGCTGTATGGCGAGCTCGTAGGGAGGAACAACGACTTTCGGCGTTTTGACGGCAGTTGCCTGCGGCTTCTTGCGGTTGACGACAAAGTACCATATCTCGGCGCCGACGCTTAGCAGAGCGAGCAGAATCCAATACCAGTAGTCGACGAGCCAGTCGGGCAGCGAGTCATACCATTTCGAGCCGGCGTCGTAGACGGGTGCGTAGTCGTGGATGTCTTTCAGCGAGTCGACGTCGACAGGAACGACTTTGAGAGCGAGAGTTCCTGAGGCAATCGTGTCGCCCCCTTCGATATACAGTATCGGCGGCAGGGTGTAGAGGCCCGAGTCGAACGATTGTATGACGAGCCGGCGGCGTATCTGCCAGCGGTCGCCTCCGAGGTCGGTTGTGTCGCCGTCGCCGGGATGCAGTTCTACTTCGGCCGGATAGGCTTCGTCCTGAATGACGAGGTTGCCCGGCGTCGTTCCTGTCTTTATCAGCTCGACGTTGATTGTCGATGTCTTGCCCATCAGAATGTAGGCCGAATCGAGCTTCTGTTCCAGCTTGGCTCCGGCGCCCGAAGCCGACGGCGCCGGCAGGAGCAGCGAGGCTGTCAGAATTATCAGGATTTTTATTGCTTTCATTGGAAAAGGGGATGTTAGCGGGCCACGCCGCGCATTCTGAACAGTGCCATAAGCGATTTGACATAGTCTTCGTCGGTGCTGACAGAGGCAATGTCGACCCGCGAGCGCTGCATGGCTTCGGTCATGGCCTGCTGGCGGTCGTACCACCAGCGGTCGTAGGCGCGCCTGACTTTTTTGTTCGAGGTGTCGATCCAGCGGTCGGCGCCGGTTTCGAGGTCGGCTACACGCATCATTCCGACGTCGGGCAGACTGGCGTCGCGCCGGTCGTAGACCTGAACGGCTATGAGATCGTGTTTCCGCGCGGCGATGCTCAGCGGACGGCTGAAGTCGTGGCTGTCGATGAAGTCGCTGATAAGGAATGTCGTCGAACGCTTCTTCTGCGCGTCGGTGAAATAGCGCAGAGCCACACCGATGTCGGTTCCCGGGTTCTCGGGAGTGAAATCGAGAAGTTCGCGGATAAGGAAGAGAATATGTTTCTTACCCTTTTTCGGAGGAATGAACTTCTCGATCTTGTCGCTGAAGAAGAGCATTCCGATTTTGTCGTTGTTGCTGATGGCGCTGAAGGCTATCGTCGCGGCGATCTCGGCTATCATCTCGCGTTTTTCTTCACCGACGGCTCCGAACAGTCGCGAGCGGCTGACGTCGACAAGGAGCATGACTGTCATCTCGCGTTCCTCTTCGTAGACCTTCACGTAAGGGTGTCCCATACGGGCCGTGACGTTCCAGTCGATGTCGCGGATGTCGTCGCCGTATTGATATTCGCGCACCTCGCTGAAGGTCATGCCGCGACCTTTGAAGGCCGAGTGATATTCGCCCGCGAAGATGTTCGACGACAGTCCGCGGGTTTTAATCTCGATCTTGCGTATCTTTTTTAGCAGTTCGTTGGCGTCCATCTTGTGGAGTGGGGGCGCCCGGTCAGGGCACCTCTATTTTGTCGAGGATTTCGCTTATGATTTCGTCGGTGGTGATGTTGTTGGCCTCGGCCTCGTAGGTCAGGCCGATGCGGTGGCGGAGAACGTCGTGGCATACGGCGCGGACGTCTTCGGGAACAACATAGCCGCGGCGGTGGAGGAAGGCGTAGGCGCGGGCTGCGCGGGCCAGTCCGATCGAGGCGCGCGGCGATGCGCCGAACGATATTATGCTCTTGAGCTCGCCGAGATTATAGTCGCCGGGGAAGCGGGTGGCGAACACGATGTCGACAATGTAGCGCTCGATCTTCTCGTCGACATATATCCGGTTGACAACGCGCTGTGCGTCGAGAATGTCTTCGGGGCGGAGTATGGCCCTTACGTCCTGACGCTGTCCCGCTATGTTCTGGCGTATGATCTGCTGCTCTTCGCTCTTCGAGGGATAGCCGATGATGACTTTCAGAAGGAAACGGTCGACCTGCGCCTCAGGCAGCGGATAGGTTCCTTCCTGCTCTATGGGGTTCTGTGTGGCCATGACGAAGAACGGCTCTTTCAGCTCGAAGGTGGTCTCGCCTATGGTAACCTGACGTTCCTGCATCGCCTCGAGAAGGGCGCTCTGAACCTTGGCGGGAGCGCGGTTGATTTCGTCGGCGAGGATGAAGTTGGCAAACAGCGGGCCACGCTTGATCTGGAAGCTCTCGGTCTTTACAGAATATATCATTGTGCCGATAAGGTCGGCCGGAAGCAGGTCGGGCGTGAACTGTATTCTGCTGTATTTGGCGTCGATGAGTTGCGCGAGGGTCTTGATTGCCAGTGTCTTTGCCAGACCGGGCACACCCTCAAGGAGCACATGTCCGTTGCTCAGAAGAGCAACCAGAAGCGATTCGACAAGATGTTTCTGGCCGACGATGGTGGTGTCCATCCCTCGTGTTATGGCGTCGATAAAGCTGCTTTTCGATGCTACGAGATCGCCAAGCTCCTGAATGTTGACTGTTTCGCTCATAATATGGTTGAGTGTGGGTATAACGTTAGTGTTATGCGAGTTAGTTCTGTTTCTATGCGCTGCGGCAGGGCCGTTGCGACGGCCTGCCGAGTTCCCCGGGCCGTAGCCGTCGGCTTCGGGCGCGTTTTAGTGCACAAAGTTACATATTAACAACAAACGATAGCAGCCCGCAGAATGTTAATTTTTAATATAATTCCTTAAGCCGCTTAAACGTCAGGGGGCTGTCAGTCGGCGCTCCGGCTGACGCCTCCCGTTCCTTTGCAGCGCTCGGGGAGCGACGATTCAATAGCTTCGCGTGCCTCGGCCATCATTTTCGGTGTCGGGCCGGGCTCGAGCGGCCGGTGTATTGTAAGGGTGATTGTGCCCCAGTGGGGCAGTTTGCTGAATCGTGGCATAACATCGAAAGCGCCGTCGATAGTGAGCGGAACTATCGGCAGATTGAATTCGCGTGCCAGAATGAACGCGCCTTTCTTGAACGGGCGCATACGGCCGTCCCATGTGCGCGCGCCTTCGGGAAAAATAACCATCGACATTCCCCGTCCGAGAAGCTTTTCGGAGTTGGTTATGGCCCGTTTGATTCCGGCGAGGCTCGAAGTGTCGACATAAACTTGCTTTGAGACCTCACAGGCGCGTCCGACAAAGGGAATCTTGCGCAGCGACTCTTTCATCATCCAGCGGAAGTTGTGTCCCAGATATCCGTAGACGGCGAAAATGTCGTAGGCGCCCTGATGGTTGGCGAGGAATATATAACTGCGTTTTTTACTGATATTCTCGCGGCCAACGACGCGCACTCTGACAAATGCTGTCCAGCAGAACAGGCGCGCCCATAAGATCTGGGGATAATAGCCCGCCCATCGGCCGCCGCCGAGCCAGCAGGCAACCATTGTGAAAAGAGCTGTCGCGATAGTCGCCACAATAATGACAGGTGCCATAACCAGCAGCTGCCATATTCTGTAGAGGAATAGTTTCATGACACCGCAAATTTACAAAACTCCCCCGACTGCGCCAAACATCGCCGTCGAACGTAGACGCGCGGAAACAATAAACGCCCCCTGCGCGAAGCAAGGGGCGTGAAGGGGCAGATCATTTTGCGTAAGAAAGAACGGTCGGGCTCTCGACGTCGACGCCGTAGGCGGCGGCGAACTTAAGTATGTTGCGGGCGAGCTCGGGTTTCAGGTCTTCGGGACAATACCTGAAATAAGCCTCGGCAGCGCGGACGTGAGCCGCATCGGGCATCGGATATTCCCTTCGCGCGGGAAGTCCGTAGAGGTCGTCAGGAAGCTCCCGGCGTTCTTCAGTATCAAGTCTGTCGTCCATATTGTCAGAGTTTTACACGGAATCCGACCTGAACGAGGCCCTGTGCACCGAACCCTAATTCTCCGAACATCGCGAACTGGCGCGAAAGACCTACTTCGGCTCCGAGCGGGCTGATCTGGAATGCGCAGTATCCCTTGTTGTAGGAATCGCCGCCGCGCGGCTGCATGTGGCTTATGTCAGCGCCGATACCGAAGTGGGCGTAAAGATTCACGATTGAGTTGCGGTAGTAGGTATAACGTGCGTTAAGCATGATGACGTGGTAGGCGATATTGCTGTGGTGCGGGCCACCTTTCGTAGTTGTCGACGAGAAAGTGTAGCTCGGGCCGATCCAGAGTTTCGGGGTCACTCTGAAATTGATGCCGAAGCTGACGCCGCCCCAGGCAGTGTTGACGCCGCCCCATCCGTCGTGCATATCCATGGCGTCCATCTGTGTGTAGCCGCCATAACCGAACTGAAGCTCTGTTTTCTGGGCTGATGCCGAAGTGGCAATACCAATGACAATGGCAAGAACGAGAAGAATTTTTTTCATAGATGTCAGTAATTTTATGGGTTTTTAACTTTAACAACAACTGTGTCCCAATGGTTCGCAGGCCACTGTCAGGAAATTTTGCTCCAGTCGGCGGTGCGGCGGCTCAGTCGGCTGAGTTCAAGCGCCATAATGCGGCCGGCGGGGCTTGTTAGTTCAGGGTCGGCGGTGAGGACGGCTTCGGCGTCGTCGCGGGCTATCTGGATAATCTGGCCGTCGGTAGCAAGATTGGCAATGTTGAGCTTCATCGGCAGTCCGCTCTGCATTGTGCCTTCGATGTCGCCGGGGCCGCGCATCCGCATGTCGGCTTCGGCGACGACGAATCCGTCGGTCGTAGAGGTCATGACTTCGAGTCGCTGACGTGTTTCTTTGGCGATTTTGCGTTTCGACATCAGAACGCAGTAGCTTTTGTCGGCGCCGCGACCCACGCGCCCTCTGAGCTGATGGAGCTGGCTGAGGCCGAAACGCTCGGCGTTTTCGATTATCATGACCGTAGCGTTGGGAACGTTGACGCCGACCTCGATTACGGTCGTGGCCACGAGTATGCGCGCTTCGCCCGAGGCGAAAAGGTGCATCTGATAGTCTTTTTCAGCCGGTTTAAGCCTTCCGTGAACCATAGCCACGCGATAGTCGCGGAAAATCTCGCGGATCGTATCGTAGCCTTCTTCGACGCTCCGCAGGTCGAGCTTTTCGCTTTCGGCAATCAGCGGATAGACGATATAGACCTGTCGCCCAAGACGGAGTTGTGCTCCGACCGAGCGATAGACATCCATGCGGTTTTCTTCGTATAGCAGCGACGTCTCGACAGGTTTTCGCCCAGGTGGCAGCTCATCGATGACGCTGACGTCGAGGTCGCCGTAGACGGTCATTGCCAGAGTGCGCGGAATCGGGGTGGCTGTCATGACCAATACATGAGGCGGCCGCTCGTTCTTTGTCCAGAGACGCGCGCGCTGGGCTACGCCGAAGCGGTGTTGCTCGTCGATGACGGCGAGGCCGAGGTTCTTGAATCTGACAGGGTCTTCGAGCAGGGCATGGGTGCCGACGAGAATGTGGAGCGAGCCGTCGGCAAGGGCCTCGTGGATTACGCGCCGCTCTCTGGCGGGAGTCGAGCCTGTCAGCAGCCCGACATTGACGCCGAGCCGGGCCACCATAGAGCGCAGTGACTCATAATGCTGTCCGGCAAGGATTTCGGTGGGCGCCATCAGGGCGGCCTGATAGCCGTTGCCCATCGCTATCAGCATACAGAGCAGGGCTACGAGTGTCTTTCCGCTGCCGACGTCGCCCTGAAGCAGTCGGTTCATCTGGCGGCCCGAACGCATGTCGTCGAAAATTTCGCGGACAACGCGTTTCTGGGCGCCGGTCAGCGGAAATGGAAGGCAGTCGCTGTAGAAGGCGTTGAGCCAGCGCCCGGCCGCACCGAACCTCAGTCCGTCGGTGAAGCTCTTGCGCCGTATTGCATGGCGCCGCAGATCGAGCTGAAGATAGAACAGCTCTTCGAATTTGAGCCGTTCGCGGGCTTTTTGCAGGGCTTCCGCTGATGGCGGGAAGTGGATGTCGTGGAGTGCCTGTCCGAGGCTGACGAATCTGTGGCGCGCAATCAGGTCGGCCGGAAGTGTCTCGGCGGGAGCACGCATGGTGTCGACGACGGTGCCGACCCATCCCGAAAGCTGGCGCGATCCTATGCCGCGCTGGCTCAGGCGCTGGGTCAGAGGATATATTCCGCGTATTCCTCGTGTGGCTTCGGCCGATGTTGTCATGTCAACTTCGGGATGTACGATCGACCACTGATTGTTGAACACCGATGGTTTACCGAAGAGAATATATTCGACTCCGGTGTTATAGGCTTTTTTTATGGCGGATATACGGTGGAACCATACAGCCTGCAACAGTGCTGTCCCGTCGGAGAAAAGTCCGACGAGACGCCGTTTGGCGCCTTCGCCCTGCTCGGCGAAGCTGATGAAGCGGCCGCGGATCTGCACCGACGGCATCTCTTCGCTCAACTCTCTGATATGATAAAAACGCGACCTGTCGATGTAGCCCGACGGAAAATGATGGAGCAGATCGTGGTAGCTCTCGATTCCGAGTTCTTCGGCAAGCAGGCGCGAGCGCTGGGGGCCGACGCCTTTAAGAAATTTCACCGGTATGTCGCGAAGCCCGGCCATCAGAATCCTTTTTCGAGATAGTAGGCGGCAAGCACGAGGTCGCCCGGATGGGTGATCTTTATGTTGGCGGGTGTGTCGTCGACAAGAGCGAGGTCGGAGAATCCGGCGGCTTCCATGACCGACGCGTCGTCGGTGAACGCCGGACTGTAGGGCAGTTCGTAGGCACGGCGCAGTTTGGCGGCATCGAAAACCTGAGGGGTGTGTACGGCGCGCAGGGTGGCACGCTCTTCAGCGCGCGAACCTCCGTCGACAATGCGGCGTATCGAGTCGACGACGCCGACAACGGGTATGGCGCCGTCGGCTTGCTGAGAGATCAGGCGGCCGACAACTTCGCGGTCGACGAGCGGGCGCGCTCCGTCGTGGACGCCGATAACGTCGACATCGGCGGCATCGATGGCCCGGACGGCGTTTCTGACGCTCTCCCAGCGCGTGGCGCCTCCGGCAACAACTCTCGGACTATGATAGTTGTTTTCGCGGCACCATTCTTTCCACCATTCTATGCGGTCGGGGCTGACAACGAGGATGACCTCGCCGCCCGATTCGCGCAGCCTGTCGACAGCATGGCAGACAACAGGACGGTCGCCGAGGCGGCAGAACTGCTTTGGCAGGTCTCCGCCGAAACGGCTGCCGCTCCCTGCGGCCACTACAATGAAAACGGTCTTTCTCATCATCTGCAAAAATAGCGATTTTGGCCGATAAGTCCAACAATAGCGCAGTGGAGTGTGTTATGCAATTGTGAATAATATGACATCCGGCATAAGCCTCAACGTTGTTTCCATCAAGGAAAATCCACGTCTGACACGCCTCCACCGCTGGGAGATGGCGCGCTGCAAGGGCGCTCCCGTAGAGATTGATCTCTCGCTGAGTTTCGATTCGGGCGGCGGGGAGGGCCTTATAGTGCTGAGCCTGACGGTGGGCTATCGCGCGCTGCGCGGAGTTATAGCACGCCCGCTGCTGACCTATTCGGCCGATGTGACTTTCGATCTGGGGCCTCACAGCGGAATGATGGTGACGCCTGACGCTGTTTATGTTCCGCAAAAGCTTCTCGGCCTTCTGCTGAGTGTCAGCGTCGGCGCTCTGCGCGGCATGGTAGCCCGCTTCACTTCAGGCACTTTCCTCGAAAAGTATCCGCTGCCGGTGTTCGACATTTCGGAACTGCTGAAGAATATCAGGGGCGCGGGCCACGATGTGCGCCGCAGTATGCCGAGTCTTCACTTCGAGCTTGGCTGAGCGGCCGGCTGTCTTAGCGTTCGAGACAGCCGTCGAGCATGGCGGTTATCGCCTGGCGGTCGAGATTGCGGCCGATAATTACGATCTTGTCCATTCTGTCGCCCCAGGGTTCTTCCCAGTCTCGGTTTATCGACGGGTCGAGCCGGCGGAGCTGTTCGAGTTCTTCGGCGGGAGCTGTGGCATACCACAGTCCGGCCTCGGTCACTTTCATCTGATGTCCGGCGGTCTCGAACAGAAGTGACATGTCGCGGTTCTGGCTGAAATAGAGAACGCCTTTTGAACGGATTATATTCTTCGGCCACTCTGTCGACAGCATCTTTTCGAATTTTTCGAAATTGAACGGCTCGCGACGCATATAGACCATTGTCGAGATTCCATATTCGAGGGCTTCGCCTTCGCCTTCGTGATGGTGGTGGTCGTGGTCGTGGTGGTGATCGTGGTCGTGGTTATGTGATTGATGTGGCTGATGTTCGGCTTCGCCTTCGATGCCCTGCACCCAGGCTGCCTGTGTGGCGGTTTTCTCAAAGCTGTAGTTGCCGGTGTTTATCAGCTCGCCCAGATCGACGCGGCAGTAGTCGGCGTCGATGATTTTTGCTCCGGGATTGAGCGCATGGATAGTTTCGCGCAGCTCAGCGGCCTGAAGAGCGGTCACTTCGCTGATTTTGTTGACGATTATGGTGTTGCAGAATTCAATCTGCTCGATAACGAGACGCTCAAGATCTTCTTCGCCGAGGTTGTCGCGCTTCAGGGCTGAGCCGCAGCCGAATTCGTCGGCCATGCGCAGGGCGTCGACAACGGTGATTATGCTGTCGAGACGCGGAATGCGATACCCCGGATTGTCGCCGGCCATTGCGTCGATGGCGTCGATAGAGCGCGCTATCGGAGCCGGCTCGCATATTCCGCTGGCCTCGATGACGATATAGTCGAACTTGCCGCTTTGGGCGAGCTGCGACAGCTGTTTGATGAGGTCGGTCGACAGGGTACAGCAGATACAGCCGTTCGAGAGTGCCACGAGGTCGCCGTCCTGCCCGACAACGCCCCCTTTCTGAATCAGACGTTCGTCGATATTGACCTCGCCGATGTCGTTCACGATCACAGCGAAGCGTATGCCCTGACGGTTGTTCAGGATGTAGTTCAGAAGAGTTGTCTTTCCGCTGCCAAGATAGCCTGTGAGCAGCAATACGGGTAGATATTCTTTGGTCATGATTCTTTTTCTGAAGGGGGTGGGGGATAAAAAACCGGCAGGATGAGGCCCTCACTCGGGGGCGCCGCATCCGGCCGGGTTTATGACGGGTTGTTGATTGTCGTTGTTCAGGGAAGGGCCTTATTTGAGGACCTCTTTGACGGCGTCGTTGGGAACCATCTGCTCCTGGAAGGTGTAAGCACCGGTTTTGGGCGACTTAACCATCTTGATGACCTTGGAGTAGGTGCGGCCTTCACCCTTCTGCAGCGATGCTACGGTTTTCTTTGCCATGGCTTGTTACTGTTGTTGTTAAGGGTTGATGATTATTTGATCTCTTTATGAACCGTCACGCGCTTCAGAATGGGGTTATATTTCTTCAGCTCAAGACGCTCTGTGGTGTTCTTGCGGTTCTTGGTGGTGATATAGCGGCTCGTGCCGGGCATACCCGATGCTTTGTGCTCTGTGCATTCGAGGATGACCTGAACGCGGTTTCCTTTAGCTTTCTTTGCCATCTTCTTGAGTTTTTAAAAGTCGAGGTAAGTGATTTCTGTCAGATAGCCTTTTGCGACGGCGTCTTTGATCGCGCAGTCGAGGCCTTTCTTATTGATGATGCGAAGTCCCTGTGCCGACAGGTTCAGAACAATCCACGCATCTTCTTCAACCCAGTAGAACTTCTTTGTGAAGAGGTTGATATTGAAACGACGCTTTGTGCGACGCTTGGAGTGCGACACATTGTTGCCTACCATCGCTTTTTTGCCGGTGATTTGACAAACTTTTGACATGGCTGTTTTGGTTTACAGTTGATTGGTAATTAACTCGTTATCTTTCTATGGTCGGTGGCCGCCATCTCACTTTCTCATATCACCGCCGGCTGCATCTTTTCCGGCGGCTTTCCGGGAGGTGCCACGAAAACCTCGGCAAAGGTAAGAATCTTTTGCGACTCCGCCAAACAATTTTTGATTTTTCGTCTCAACCGGGCGCGTCAACACGATGTTACGCTGATTTTTGGCCGAAACCGGCGGTTTTTTGAAAAAAATTCGTAACTTGCAACGGTCGGCGTTTTAGCGCTGCGGCGCACCGGCATATTGTTCACCCAAATTTATTACCATTATGAAAAAATCTTTCAAGAGTATTCTAACGATGGCAATTGCCGCTGTGGTCATAGCTGTCAGTGCAACTTTAAGCTCATGTTCAAAGAAAGAGGTCGACGTCGAGGGCATCAAGGCTATGACTGAGAAAAGCGCCGACACCATGACCGAGGCCGATTACGATTTTATGATCGATCAGGTCGAGATTATCGACAACCAGCTTAAGGGACTCAACAAGGAGGAACAGCGCGCATTCCTCGACAGTCTCGACAAGAATCAGCAGGAAGCTTACGTGGCTGTCGCTCTCTGGGCTTCGTTTGTCGATTCCGACAGACTGACCGAGAAACAGCGCGAACGTCTGAAAAAATACGGTGCTAAAGACGAATAAGCCGCTTATCTGCGGCCTGTTTAAATAGGGACGCGACTTTCCGCGCCCCTATTTTATGCCGCCGGATGGCGGTTTTTCGACGAAAGTAGCTACCTTTGTGGCGATGTTAAGGATAAAGCGTCTTTACCTGTTTATGTTGCAGAGCTTCTTTCCGGTGTTCTGCATGACGTTTTTTATCTGTCTTTTCATCGTGCTGATGCAGTTTCTGTGGCGTTATATCGACGATCTTGTCGGCAAAGGCCTGAGTGTTGACGTTATTGCAGAGCTGTTTTTCTATGCCGCACTGACAATGATTCCGATGGCTTTGCCGCTGGCTATATTGCTGGCGTCGCTGATGACGTTCGGCAACCTCGGCGAGCGGTTCGAACTGACGGCCATGAAGGCTGCCGGAGTGTCGCTGCTGCGGGCCATGAAGCCGCTGATTGTCGGCGTTGTGCTGATTGCCATCGGCGCGTTCTTCTTTCAGAACGACGTTTTGCCCGTGGCGCAGACGAAGATGTGGACGCTCCTGTTCTCCATGCGCCAGAAGTCGCCCGAGATGGAGATTCCCGAAGGCGTTTTCTACGACCAGATTCCCGACCGCAATATCTATGTCGAGAGCAAAGACCGCGAGACCGGCACGCTCTATAACATGATGATCTACGACATGAGCGCCGGATTCGATAACGCGCGTGTTATCCTCGCCGATTCGGCAAAGCTGTCGTTCAGCCGCGACAAGACCCATCTTTATTTAAAGATGTGGCAAGGCGAGCTTTTCGAGAATCTGCGCGACGCCGCCGGCGCTACGATGAACAACGTACCCTATCGTCGCGAATCGTTCACTCTAAAGGAAATGGTGTTCCCCTTCGACGCCAACTTCAACCGTCTCGACGAGCAGGGGATGCGTAACCAGTATGTCGGCAAGAATATCGCCGAGCTGAACGCTACGATCGATTCCGTCACTGCCAGAATCGACTCGGCCGGCGTTGTCATAGCGCGCGAACTGCGCGAGGCGCCCGCAATGGGGGTGCCGTATTTTGTCATGCGTCAGGATCGGCCGGGCGCGCCTTCGAGAAAGGTCGTGCGCCACGATGTGACCATGAGCCGGCCTCTCGATGTCGACAGCGTGTTCAACCGGGGCGGCTACTATCCGAGGGCTTCGATAGTGCAGAGCGCCCTGTCGAAGGCCAAGCGAAAGAAAACCGAATATGAGTTCCGGGCGCTTTCGCGCGAGGAAGACCTCAAGACTATCCGTCGCCACGGCATCGAGCTTCAGAAGAAGTTCACCTTGTCGGTGGCCTGCCTGATATTCTTCTTTATAGGCGCACCGTTAGGAGCCATTATCCGCAAAGGCGGACTCGGAATGCCGATAGTCATCAGTGTGTTCCTGTTCATATTCTATTATATAATAGACAACACCGGCTTCAAGATGGCCCGCGAGGGGCGCCTCGAGGTGTGGGAGGGCATGTGGCTCAGTACGTCGGTGCTGCTTCCGCTGGGCGTTTTCCTGACCTATAAGGCCGTCAATGACAGCGCCGTGTTCAATGCTGACGCCTATATCAACTTTATCAAGCGCTTGCTCGGCCGCGGCGAGGTGCGTCAGCTCGAGGTGAAGACCGTAGTCATCGACGAGGTCGACACTCAGGAGGCTCTGCGCCGTCTCGACGAACTCGACAGAGATGTCGAGGCTTATCTTACCGACAATCCCGAGCGACAGAACTACGTGGCCTACTGGCTGCGCGGCTATAGCCGCTCGGCTCTGAAACGCTTGTCCGACCGGCTTGAGTCGACCGTCGAATATCTCTCGAACTCGCGCAAGCGCCTCGTCGTCATGAAGCTCATGGATCTGCCTGTGCTCCGCAGCCTGTGGCTTTACCATCCGGTCAACTACCGCTGGGTGGGCTGGACTATGGTGGCGCTTCTGCCGCTGGGACTGCCGCTGTGGCTCGTCGGACTTCACGAACAGAAAATTCTCCGTGGAGAGCTGAAGAGCATCCTGAAAACCGATGCCCAGCTTCGCGAACTTCTTTTAAAACCTGAACAACCTTAACTTCAATATTTTAAGCATGGACAACATCAAGCTTGACACTATCGAGGAAGCTCTCGAGAGCTTCCGTAACGGTAAATTCGTTATTGTCGTCGACGACGAAGACCGCGAAAACGAGGGCGACCTCATTATTGCCGCCGAGAAAGTAACGCCTGCCCATGTCAATTTCATGGTCACCAACGCCCGCGGCGAGCTTTGCGCGCCGCTGACCATCAAACGGTGTCACGAGCTGAATCTTCCCCATCAGGTCGAAGACAACACGTCGATGCTCGGCACCCCCTTCACCGTCACAGTCGACAAACTGCCCGGCTGCACAACCGGCGTCAGCGCCCACGACCGAGCAGCAACAATAAACGCTCTCGCCGATCCGACATCGACCCCCGATATGTTCGGCCGCCCGGGCCACGTCCATCCGCTCTATGCCCAGAACGAGGGCGTCTTGCGGCGCGCCGGCCACACCGAGGCCGCCATCGATCTGGCCCGTCTGGCCGGCATGCAGCCCGCTGCGGCTCTGATTGAGATTCTCAACGAAGACGGCACAATGGCCCGTCTTCCCCAGCTTCGCAAAAAGGCCGACGAATGGGGCCTGAAGCTCGTGTCCATCCGTGACCTTATCGACTATCGCCTGCGTGGCGATCTGCCTGTCGAGATGGGCACCGAGGTTGACCTGCCGACAGCCTACGGCCATTTCCGGCTGATTCCGTTCCGCCAGAAAGACAACGGTCTGGAACATATCGCCATCATCAAAGGCGATATCAAGGCTTCGGATAAACCTGTGCTGGTCAGAGTGCATTCGTCATGCGCCACGGGCGACATCTTCGGCTCGATGCGATGCGACTGTGGCGAGCAGCTCCACCGCGCAATGGAGATGATCGAGAAAGAAGGTACCGGTGCTATAGTCTATCTCAATCAGGAAGGACGCGGAATCGGCCTGATGGACAAGATCCGCGCCTATAAGCTTCAGGAAGAGGGGCTCGACACTGTCGACGCCAATCTCCATCTGGGACATAAGGCCGACGAGCGCGATTATGGCGTCGGTGCACTGATTCTCAGAATGCTGGGTATTACGAAAATGCGTCTGATGACCAACAATCCCGTCAAGCGCCGCGGCCTTGAAGGCTATGGACTCGAAATCGACGGCATTGTGCCTATCGAAGTCGAGCCTAACGAATATAACCGCCGCTATATGACGACCAAGCAGGAACGAATGGGTCACGCCCTTCATCTGAAATAAACTACGCCCCCATTGGAGAAGAAAACCATCTGGGATCTTGCACGCCCTTCGGTCGACGAGTATCGTCGTCGGCCGAAGATGGCGCTTACTGTAGTGCTCGACAACGTTCGTTCGCTGAATAATATCGGGTCGATTTTCCGCACGTGTGATGCCTTTGCCGTGGAGAGGATAGTTCTTTGCGGAATCAGCGCCACACCTCCCTCGGCTGAGATCCACAAAACGGCTCTCGGAGCCGAAGAGTCGGTCGAATGGGAATATTTCGGTTCGACGGTCGATGCCGTGGCGTCGCTGAAAAGCCGTGGATATTGTGTGTGTTGTCTCGAACAGGTAAAAGAGAGCGTTATGCTCGGCGATTTCGAGCCTGATCCGTCGGGGCGCTATGCCCTCGTCAGCGGACATGAGGTCAACGGCGTCGATCCCGCGGTTGTCGACCTGTGTGATGTCTGCCTTGAGATTCCGCAGCTGGGAACCAAACACTCGCTGAATGTATCGGTGTCGACAGGCATAGCCATCTGGCATTTCTTCAGCGCTTTGCCTCACTGAGGCGGCTCAGCGCCCCCGAGAGGTCGTAGGCGCTCAGCGCGCTGACGATGGCCATTGCGGCTACCGCGATCCATGGAATCGACGAGGCATATTCCGAAGCGATTTTTAGCGACGCGAGCAGTTCTGTCAGATAGGGGACTGCGAGCGTTGTCAGCGAGCCGGCGAGGAAACCGGCGAGCGAGGCTACCCAGAGCGACAGGCGGTTCCGGCGCGAGTCGGCGGCCGCTTTCTCTTTTATATATTCAACGGCGTCGAGCCGATCGTTCAGCCGTTTCATGAAATCGGCGTCGGAGCTGAGCCCGGGGTTGAAATCTTCGAATAGTTTCTTTATGGAATCGTCCATTTGATTGCTGTTTTAGCTGTTTTCAGATAAAAGTCCGCGCAGATGGCTGCGCCCGCGCGAAAGATGCTGCCTGACAGCCTCTTCCGACACCTCCACGATAGCCGAAATCTCGCGCACGCTGTAGCCTTCCATATAATATAGGAGTATCGACGTCCGCTCGCGCTCGGGAATGCGGTCGAGGGCGGCATAGAGAGCCTGATAGCGGAAGGCGCCGTCGGAGCGCTCCGGCGCCTCGGTCTCGGGAGCGTCGTCGAGAGTCGTAGTGGGGCGGACGGCTTTTCGGTGGCTGAAGAAGGTATTGAAGCCTATGCGGTAGAGCCACGCCTTGAATTTTGCCGGTTCTTTCAGCCCGTCGCACGAGAGATAGGCCTTGACCAGCGATTCCTGCGCTATGTCGTCGGCCTCGTCTGAGTCGCCGCAGCAGAGAGCGGTCAGAAAGCGCCTGAACGCCTTCTGACAACTCTCTGTGTTCCTGATGAACTCGTCGCGGGTCATTGGTTATTCAGCTTGTCTGTGGCAGCCGTTTTCTTTCTGTTTCTGTCGGTTAGTTACCCAATAGACTATCAGATAGCTGATTCCAATGGCGAGAAGCACGGCGCCGCTCATGAGCCCGAATTCGGGGGTGTCGCCGAATCCTCCGTTACTGAATATCAGGAGCGAGCCGATAATAAGAGCAAGTCCGATAAACGAGAACATAAGGCCGCGCAGAAGGCGCTTGCTGAGTATGTCGCTTTTCTGATTCTGATTGTTTGGACTGCCGAGCGACTCGGCAAGCTTGTTGGCGTCAATCTCCTTGTTTGATTCTATGGCTTTCATGAGGATTTCAGCGCGTTTGTTGTCTTTGTTGTATTCTCGCCATGTGGCTAAGAAGACAATAGACACAGGGAGCACTACGCAAATTGCTATGGGAACGATGATGCTGTCCATATATTTTTGATTTTAAAATTATTATTCGGGTTGTTTGAGATGCGTCTCACTTATAAGACTACCGCATTCAGATAAATGTGACAGACTTTTTGAAAAAAATTTCCCATCACTGTCCCGCGATGGGAAAATGATGGGAGAGAGAAGGGAATGAGGAATTAGGAATGATGGGTTAGCGCTGAAGCAGTTCGATCACCGAGGGGGTCAGATAGTCGGTTATCTCTTCGTTCCATACGGCTATGTCGATATCGCCCATGCTGTAGGGAGCGATGGCGTAGGGGCCGTAGTGGAACATCACCATGCCATCGGAGAGGTAGACGTCGCCGAGGTAGTTTAGGTTCTCGGGCCAGAATCCGGCTTCATCGAGCTTGTCGACTGTCGTTGAGTATTGGCGCGCCAGCGACTCCCTGACGATTTTCAGCAGGGCCCCCTCGGAGCCTTTGACGAACATATTCTCTGCGGTCAGAACCATGGCTTTGTCGAGATCGTAGCTGAAACTGTAGACTGCCGTCATCGGATGAGCTCCGCCGGCGTAACTCGAAATCGATGCCTGATAGGTGACGTACTGCTCGTTGAGGTCTGTGATCTTTCCGACGGCCTGAAGATACCAGGCCATCTCGCCGGCCTCGGTCGGAGGAATGGAGTCGACGGGCCTGAATGTAGAGTCGCCGATGGCGCTGACGTCGGCGACGTAAGCCTTTATGGCTTTGTCAATTCCTTTTATGGCTCCGTATTTGCCGAACAGAGCCGATTTTATCGAATCCTGAAGCACGCCCAGCGAGGCGTCGCCGAGCTTTTCGGGCCATGTCAGCGAGGCGCTGACCGAGGCATAGACTGTGTCGCCGAGGTCTGTGCCTGTGGCTACGTAGCTTCGCGAGGCTGTTTTTATCGTCTCGTCGATAACAAAGTTGGCTATCTCGGTGTCGTCGGCGCTTTTACGCGTGCAGCCCGACAGAATGGTCAGGGCGATGGCGCCTGTGGCTATAACATGAAAAAGTTTCATCTCGATCTGTTTTTCGGAGTTCTTGTATAGTGCAAATTTACAGCAACCGTCTATTGCATGATCAAAGGTTTATGGTTAAAGTGTATTAATTATAGTTTTGAATTGTTTAATCGCTTATCGTCAGGGCTTAACAGAATGAACAAATCTTAATTTTGCTAAAATTGGGGGTAAAATAGGCCATTTTTTCAGCATAAAAGGCAGATTGAGCGTGGCCGATGTTTCCTTTATCATGAAATTTACTTATCTTTGCAGCGCAAAAACGAAAATTTAATATTATAACTATTATGTCAGAAGTTGCAGACAAAGTTAAAAAAATTATCGTCGAGAAACTCGGCGTCGATGAGAATGAAGTAACCCCCGCAGCTGAGTTCACCAAAGATCTCGGTGCTGACAGCCTCGATACCGTTGAGCTCATCATGGAATTCGAAAAAGAATTCGACATCACCATCCCCGAGGATCAGGCTGAGAAGATCTCGACCGTCGGCGACGCTATCGCATACATCGAAGCTCAGGCCTAAGATGGCTGCGGATGTCGAAGCCATTATATCAAGGCCTCGGCAGCCAGAATCGAAACTCTAACGGAACTCTCCCTCGCTCCCGGCCAGGGAGGGTTTTCTGCATAACTCAAGAAGCCGGGGACTCTAATCTCTCTTTTCTCCGCAATTTAAAACAGACAACACAGAAATGGAACTTAAACGTGTAGTTATCACCGGCCTGGGCGCAATCACGCCGCTGGGCAACGACGTTGCCTCGACATGGGAGGCAGCAAAGGCCGGTCGTAGCGGTGCCGCTCCCATAACCCACTTCGACGCCTCTAAGTTTAAGACACAGTTCGCCTGCGAGGTTAAAAACTTTGATGCCAACGAGCACTTCGACCGCAAGAAAGCCCGTCAGCTCGACCTCTACGCCCAGTATGGCGTAGTCGCAGCCCGTCAGGCAGTGGCCGACGCCAGACTCGACGGCGAGGATATTGATAAAAACCGTGTCGGCGTTATTGTGGCAGCAGGTATCGGCGGTCTTCACACCTTTGAACTCGAGGCCGGCTATTATGCCATGCACGAGGAATCGGGTCCGCGTTACAATCCGTTCTTCATCCCTAAGATGATCGCCGACATTGCCAGCGGTCATGTTTCGATGGAATATGGTTTCCACGGCCCCAACTACGGCGTTGTTTCGGCCTGCGCTTCATCTAACAATGCTATTATCGACGCCTTCAACCTTATCCGTCTTGGCAAAGCCGACGCTATTGTTGCCGGTGGTGCGGAAGCTGCCATCTATCCCGCCGGTGTGGGAGGCTTCAATGCCATGCACGCTCTTTCGACCCGTAACGACAGCCCTGAAACGGCATCGCGTCCGTTCAGCGCTTCGCGCGATGGTTTCGTTATGGGTGAAGGCTCGGCCATACTCGTTCTCGAGGAACTCGAGCATGCCCTCAAGCGCGGCGCCCACATCTATGCCGAAGTCGCCGGCGGCGGTATGTCGGCCGACGCATATCATCTGACGGCCACTCATCCCGAAGGACTCGGAGCAAAGCTCGCCATGCAGAATGCCCTCGACGATGCCGGGCTTAAGACTACCGATATCGACTATATAAATGTTCACGGCACTTCGACTCCGGTAGGAGATGTCAGCGAAATCAAGGCTATCGTCGACCTGTTCGGCGATCATGCCAAGAAGCTCAACATTTCGTCGACCAAGTCGATGACCGGCCATCTTCTCGGCGCCACCGGTGCCCTCGAGGCAATGTTCTCGGTTCTCGCTGTCAAGGAAGACATCGTTCCCCCGACGATCAACCACGAGGAAGGTGACGAAGACGAGAATATCGACTATTCTCTCAATTTCACCTTCAACAAGGCTCAGGAGCGCACTGTCAACGTAGCTCTGAGCAATGCCTTCGGCTTCGGCGGCCATAACGCCACCGTCATTGTCAAGAAATTCGCAAAGTAATCATATCATTCCCATCCCAACCTTCAGGAGGCCCTGGCTTGTGAAAGCCGGGGCTTCTTTGCTCTGCAACGGCGGTGTAAGCCGCTGTGCCCTGTTGTCCCAAATCTCCCAAATCTCCCATTATTCCCATTCAACCGCCTATGAAAGTCGCTGGGTTTCGGCAGTTTACGCCGGGGCCGCGGCGTGCCGCGACCCTACATTTGGGCTTGTGTTAATGGAATTTAAAATTAATTAAAAATGGTTGCAAGGCCTTGCGGATTCCGGCAAAGGCTGTATCTTTGCATCAGTTTTTCATGGTATTAGATTTAAGGTAAAAAGATTATTCGTCGTGATGACGGATAATTTTTTTTATGCTGTGGCTTGTCGGGATCAGCGCACCCACTGCAGCGGGTTCAGTTTTGTGCGTTCGTTTCTCAACTCGAAATGCAGTAGGCCGCGGCCCGGGTCGGCATCGTCCTGCGCTACAGAGCCGACAGTCTGTCCTGTCGATACTTCCTGCCCGTTGCGCACGTTTATCGACGCGAGTCCGGCATAGATCGAGATATATGAGCCGTGGCGAAGCATCACGATTGTGCCGAAGCCGGGCTGACGGAATATTGCTGAAACTTTTCCTGTAAATACCGCCCGCACGGGTGTGCCTGCCTTTACTGCGATGTCTATTCCGCTGTTGTCGGTAGTGACATTGGGCAGTTCGGGGTGTTTTTGTAGTCCGAAAGATCTTACAATAGTGTAGCTTCCGCTGACGGGAAACAACAGCCGTCCGCGGTTCGAGGCGAAGCTGCCCGACAGTTCGCGATCCGGATCGGCTGTCTGCCGGACAGGGGGAGATGATGGCTTTTCAGTTTTTTTCTTGCCGGAGTTGTCGGTCTTTTTCCGCGATGCGTCGGCCGATTGTTTCTTTTTGGCTTCCTTTTTCTTGCGGGCCTCTTCCTGATTCCTTATCTGTTGCGCTATGAGAGCGTCAATCTGAGAGTCGAGCCTGCGGCGCCGCGCCTCAAGTTCCTGAAGGGTCTGCTGGAGCTCGCCTTTCTTTTGACGCAGAGATGCGATGACCCGGTCTGTCTCGGCTCGTTTTTCTTCCAGCTGCCGACCTGCCAGTGCGGCGCGCTCGAGGTGGTTGCGCCGTTCGGCGTTGAGCGAAGCAAGCCGGTTCCGGCGCTCTGTCAGCAACAGACGAGCTTCTTTGACACGGCGTGCCTTGGCTTCCTGAGCCTCTTTAACCTGTTTGAGATAGCGGGCGCGCCGATATATCTCGCGAATATCAGAGGCTGAAAGCAGGAAAGTCCAGCGCGAGCGCGGACTCATCTGTCCTTGCATTTTCCGCAGCGAAGAGGCGTATGATGCTTTCAGACGTTTAAGCGAAGCCTCGGCCATCGCAATGGAATCTTCTACAGCTGTCATTGCCCGCCCTACGGAGTCCGCCGAGATATTGGCGGCCGAGATAATCCGTTGCTGGCGGGCGATGTCGACGCGCAGCCCTTCGAGAGCGCGCAGATTGCGCTCTGTCTCGCGGGTGTTGGCATTTATCTGCTGGCGTGTCTGACGGAGTTGCTTCTTCGACGCCTGACGCTCTTTTTTGAGCTTGTCGAGCGACTGGGGCGAAGCCGATGCGTCGGGCTGCCACGCGAGAAACGAGGCCGCGAGAATCAATGTCGTTATTATTCGCATTCTCCCTGCCATCGGTTTCAGAGCGAGGAAAGGATTTTTACGATCTGTGAGGCTTCGATGCGCGAATAGCCGCGCGGCAGGCGCCATTCAACGCTGGCGTTGCTGTTCCAGCGTGCCTTGTCGGTATTCCAGCTCAGAGATGCTTCAACGTTTCGGCTTCCGGCCTTGATATCGAGGGCAAGATCCGAGGCAACGGTGCCGGCCGACATCTTGCGCATATCGGTGTAGAGCAGTGTGCCCGTAGTCTGGCCTGCCTCGACGAAGAAAGCCTGAAGAAGAGGATTTTTAGTCGAGTCTATTATCATTGAGAACTGGCCGTCGTCGCCTCCGACGACATTCGAGCGCATCATCCAGGCGTCGGGAAGATCAGGATCGCTTATGCGCGAATAGGAGAAATAACCGACGTCGCCCGGCATCAGTGATCCCTTGCCCGGAACAAACGGGCGTCCGAGCAGCATGTCCTGTAGGTTGCCTACCGTAGCCGGAAAGCCCTTGAGCAACTTTTTGAGACTTTCTGAAATATAGCGCTTGCCGATTTTCTCGTAGGCGAAAATCGAGTCGGCTGTTATCATCAGAGCCGCACCCTCGAAGCCGAACTTGCGTATTGACATATAAATCCAGCGGTCGCGTTTCATTGTGACATTAGCCGTGCACGAGAATCTTGATGGGGCCTTGAGATCGATGCTCAGGGGCATTTTTACGTCGGTCCATGCGCCGTAGCGGGCAGACAGCGCAGAGACAGCGCTGCGGAACTGTTCGGGATTCTGGTCGCCGGAGATTGAGAGGACGGGCGATTCAGCAGTGCCGGAAGTAGCGGAAACTTCCTTGGGGGTCTTGCATGACGAAATGGTTGCCGCGGCAACCACGGCGGCTATGATGATGAATCTATTCATTGTCGGAATTGGATTTTGAAGTCAGTTTTTGCCGCAGTTCTGCCGAAGAAGGATTGAGGTCGAGGGCGCGCTGCCAGAAGTCGAAGGCTTCGTCGGTGAGTCCGTTGCTGAAATATATGTCACCGGCGTGGTCGAGAATTTCCCACGACGGGCCTTCATCGCCCGACAGGCTTATCGCGCGGTCGATCTCACGCCGGGCCTCTTCGAGTTCTCCCTGCTTGAACAGGATCCATGCGTAGGTGTCGATAGGGGTCGGGTCGTCCGTGTTCTCATTGAGAACGCGCTCGATTAGTTTGCGGGCTTCGGGAAGATCGATATTGTTGCACGCCATGAAATAGGCGCAATTGTTGAGGGCCATTGAGTTGAAAGGGTCGAAGTCGATTGCGCGTCGGTAACTGTCGAGGCCGCTGTCGACCTTCTCTTCTTTCATGAATATGTCTCCGATTCCGACATATATGTTCGACAGAAGCTCGACATCGTCGCTGTCGGCCACATCAAGAGCGTGGCTGTAGGCTTTGTGGGCGTTTGCGTAGTCGCCTGTCAGGGTTAGCATCATGCCGCGTGAAATGGCGAGCTCGACATCGTCGGGAAATAGGGATGAGGCTTTTTCGAGGGTCGAAAGCTCGGCCGCCGTGTCGCCGGCCGCCTCATAGTATATTGCCTGGGCGCGCCAACTTCTGACGTCGGCCGGATCGAGCGACAGAACCATCTCCTGCTGCTCGGCTGCTTCAGCCATGTGTCCGATTACGTAAAGATAAACAGCATAGTTCTTGCGCAGTTCAGGCTCATGAGGGTGAAGGCCGACGAGGTGTTCATATAGGGCAAGCACGCGTGGCTGCTGAGCGGGGTTGTTCTGCAGACCGCTGATATATCCGCGCAGAATCTCGAGCTTCGAGCCGACAGGAAGATCTTCGAGCTGAAGTGTGCGGAAGATCTCACGGTCGTATGCCGCCGAGTCGCCCATACTTTTATAGAATTCCGCCCGTGAAAAAGCGGCGACGGGGTAGAGCGAGTCGAGAGCGACGGCGCGGTCGTAGTAGTAGCCGGCCGAGTCGTTCATTTCAAGAGCTTTCAGCACGTCGGCATAGAAAACATTGTTTTCTGCTGAAAGCGGGGCGGAGTCGAGCACACCGCGGGCACCGGCTATTATGGCGGCCGTGTCGCGGCGCATATAAAGAAGCTGAAGCCTGGCGGCCACGACCTCGATGTCGGGGCCTTCACTGGCCGCGACAGTGTCGTAGAGGGCAAGGGCCCGGTCGAGCGAGTCGAGGCCACCGGCCTGTGTCAGGATGTCGGCGTAGCGGCGTGTCAGCTGCGAGTTGCCGGGATGACGGCGATGGAGAATACGATAGGCGCGCAGAGCCTCTTCGGTGTTTCCGGCCGACTGGCTGACAAGAGCATAGCGGGCTCCTTCGAACATATCGTCGGGGTAGGTGTCGAAATATCGGCGCATCAGGCGGAGTCCCTCGGCCGAGGCGACGCTGTCGTCATCATCGGCCAGCGAGAGCATATAGAGGCCATATTCGTTGCCTATGGAACGGTCGGCGGTGTCGAGTTCGTAGGCCCTGCGAAGCAGCATATAGCGCGATGGCTCGTCGTCGGAGAGCATGGCGTTGGCAGCTTCGAGATAGATATATCCGGCTTTGCGTCGGGCGGCTTCTTCGTCCCACGATTTCGGGGGGCGTGACCCCGCTGCCGCACCTGCGATTAACAGGACGGCAAGCAGTAGAAGAAGGTGAAGACGCGTCTTTTTCATTTTATAATGCGGGGTGGCGATTCTGTGTCAGAGGCCTGTCGATCCGAAGCCCCCCTCGCCGCGGATTGTGGTGTCGAGGCTTTCTACCGGCTCCCATTCGACGCGCTCGTAGCGTTTCACAACGAGCTGGGCAATGCGTTCGCCATCGGCAATGATGAAAGGCTCTTGTCCGAGATTTATCAATATTACTCCGATTTCGCCGCGATAGTCGGCGTCGACAGTGCCCGGAGTGTTCACCAGCGTGATGCCGTGACGCAGGGCGAGACCGCTGCGCGGCCGAACCTGACATTCATATCCTTCGGGCAATGCGATATAGAGCCCTGTCGGAATCAGACGGCGTTCGCCGGGCGCGAGTTCCACCGGGGCGTCGAGCGACGCTCTGACGTCCATGCCTGCGCTGAGAGCCGTCGCATAGGCCGGAAGCTGATGGCGGGAGCGGTTGATAATCTTTACTTTAAGAGTATCCATAAAACGTAATGGAAATTCATTTGTTGTTAACAACAACGAAATTACATATTTTTCTGCAACCAATCCTCCTTTTTTTGAAAAAAGAGTCGTGAAGTGCTGTTTTTTGGCTGTAGGGCGGGGCAGAAAGCAAAAAAATTGTTAAGTTTGCACTCGTGAAGCATATACTACTCATCGTCGTCGTGGCTGTCGCTCTATGGAGCTGTTCAGGCAGTGGAGTCGAGAAGCCCACTGTCACGGTCAGTCTTCCGCCTCAGAAATTTATTCTGGAGCAGATTGTCGGTGACGCCTACGACGTCAGGGCGCTTGTCGTCAGCGGAGGCGACGCCGAGAATTATGATCCGTCGTTCACCAATCTGATGTCGGTGCGCAATAGCAAGGCCTACATGACAATGGGCAACATCGGCTTCGAGCAGGCCGTTGTCGACAAGATTCGACAGGAGAATCCCGGGCTGCCTGTCTATGACTCGTCACGCGGCATAAATTTCATTCGCGGCACCCACGGCAACGACTACGATGTCGACCCCCACACATGGAGTTCCGTGGCCAACGTGCGCATTATGGCTGCTAATATGGAGGCTGATATGGAACGTGTCGATCCCGGGCGCGCCCATCAGTTCAGGGCAAATCTGAAAAGATTCACCGCCACGCTTGACTCTCTCGACGCCGACTACCGCCGCCGTCTCGAACCTCTGCGCGGCTCGTCGTTCCTCGTCTGGCATCCTTCGCTGAGCTATTTTGCCCGCGACTACGGGCTTCATCAGATAGCTCTTGGCGGCGCCGAACACAAAGAGGTGTCGATCCCGGCCCTGCGTGAGGCCATCGAGGAAGCGCGCGGCAGCGGCGCCTCGGTCTTTTTCGTCCAGCGCGACATCGACAGCCGGCAGGCCGAGAGTGCCAACGAGCGCATCGGTGCCCGAAGGGTTGAGTTCGTGCCGCTCGACTACGACTGGATGGCCCAGATGGATATAGTTGTCAACGCTCTGACCGCAAAACGATGACTGACACTGTTCTACGGCTTAGCGGCGTCGCAGTGGGATGGGACGGACGTCAGGTGCTTTCAGATGTGAACCTCGGAGTGAACCGCGGCGACCTCATTGCCATAACGGGGCCTAACGGAGGGGGTAAAACGACCCTCATGCGTGTTGTTCTCGGACTTGTGAGGCCCGACAGCGGCTCTGTCGAGCATCCGTCAGGACGGCTTACGATAGGCTATCTGCCTCAAAAGAACCAGATTGACTCGCGTTTCCCTGTGACGGTCGACGAGGTCATAGCTCAGGGCCTTCTGTCGACGCCCGGACTGTCGCGTTCCGACGTCAGCGACAGGCTCGACGCCATGCTCGACCTCGTTGAGCTGAGAGCCCACCGCGACAAGGCTATCGGCACCGTCAGCGGCGGCCAGCTCCAGCGCACACTGCTCGGACGCGCCCTGATAGCGCGTCCCGAGATGCTCGTTCTCGACGAGCCTCTGAGCTATCTCGACAAGCATTTCGAACAGCGTGTCTATGACATCGTCGGGGATCTCCGCGGGAAGGCTACGATACTCCTTGTCAGCCACGAAATGACAACTATCGCCGCAATGGCAAACCGCCATCTTATAGTGAACGGGACTGTCAGCGAGTGTCATGCCCACCATCATGCGGTGCACTACGACTGCGATCCGTGTTGATCATGAACTTCTGTCGCGGGGCCACTGTTTGGATTTTTAGATTACATAGATTAATTTCGCAGAAAATTTCACGTCATGAAAACCGCGCTAATAACGGGCATCACGGGGCAGGACGGGTCTTACCTCGCTGAGTTCCTGCTCGAAAAAGGATACGATGTCCACGGAACGATACGCCGTTCGTCGGTCGACTACCGCGAGCGGATAGCCCACCTCGAGGGACACGCCAATTTTCACCTCCACTATGCCGATCTCGGCGATTCGCTTTCGCTGATTCAGGTGCTGAACAAGGTACGTCCCGACGAAGTCTACAATCTTGCCGCACAGAGCCATGTCCAGGTCAGTTTCGACTCGCCGGAGTTCACGGCCGACGTCGACGCCACCGGCGTGTTACGCCTTCTCGAAGGAATCCGCCAGTGCGGCCTTGCGTCGACCTGCCGGTTCTATCAGGCGTCGACAAGCGAGCTTTACGGCAAGGTCGAGGCTGTTCCGCAGAACGAGCAGACGCCGTTCCATCCCTATTCGCCCTATGCCGTGGCCAAGCTGTACGGCTTCTGGATTGTCAGGGAATACCGTGAGGCCTACGGAATGTATGCCTGCTCGGGCATCCTCTTCAACCATGAGAGCGAGCGGCGCGGCGAGACATTTGTGACGCGCAAGATTTCGCTGGCCGCGGCCCGCATCTCGCAGGGAAAACAGGAGAAGCTCTATCTCGGCAACCTGTCGTCGTTGCGCGACTGGGGGTATGCACGCGACTATGTCGAGTGTATGTGGCTGATCCTTCAGCAGAAACAGCCCGATGACTATGTCATAGCGACCGGCGAGCAGCACTCCGTTCGCGAGTTCTGTCTGCTGGCTTTCCGGCGCGCCGGAATTGAACTGCGCTTCGAAGGGGAGGGGCCCGACGAAAAAGGCATCGACGTAAAGACAGGACGTGTGCTCGTCGAGGTGTCGCCCGATTTCTACCGGCCCACCGATGTCGTCAACCTTCTCGGCGACCCCTCGAAAGCGCGCACCGAACTCGGATGGGATCCGAAAAAAACATCGTTCGAGCAGCTTGTCAACCTTATGGTTGACGCTGACATGGCCAAGGTAGCCGTAGAACGTGCCGGCGATCAGGTTCGCACGAACCTTGCCGAATATCTCGAGAAAGGAATTGTAAAATGATGCAGAAAGATTCGAGAATATATGTGGCGGGCCACCGCGGAATGGTAGGGTCGGCCATTGTGCGCGAACTGCGCCGCCAGGGCTATACGGACATAATCGTGCGCACCCATTCCGAGCTTGATCTTGTCGATCAGCGCGCCGTCAATGATTTTTTCGCCGCCGAAAAGCCCGAGTATGTGTTTCTGGCGGCGGCCAAGGTCGGCGGAATCGTGGCAAACCGCGACGCACTGGCCGATTTCATGTATGACAACATGATGCTCGAGATGAACGTTATCCACGCCGCCTGGCGCAACGGATGCCGCAAGCTCGAGTTTCTCGGCTCGTCGTGTATCTACCCTCGGCTGGCCCCTCAGCCGATGAAGGAATCGTGCCTGCTGACGTCGTCGCTCGAACCGACCAACGAGGCTTATGCTCTGGCAAAAATCTCGGGCCTTAAATATTGCGAATATCTCAACCGTCAGTATGGAACCGACTTTATTTCGGTCATGCCGACGAATCTCTACGGGCCCAACGACAACTACCATCCTGAGCATTCCCACGTTGTTCCGGCTCTCATACGCCGCTTCCACGAAGCTAAGCTCGCCGGCGCCGGGTCGGTCGTATGCTGGGGCGACGGAAGTCCGCTGCGTGAATTCCTCTATGTCGATGATCTCGCAAATCTGTGTGTTTTCCTGATGAATAACTATTCAGGCAACGAGACCGTCAACGCCGGAACCGGCAAGGAACTGACCATAAAAGAACTGACCGAGCTGGTAGCCGCTACGGTAGGCTATGACGGCCGGATCGAATGGGACACAACGCGCCCAAATGGAACACCTCGCAAGCTTCTCGATGTCAGCAAAGCTACGGCTCTCGGCTGGACCTACACCACGGAGCTCGCCGACGGCCTGCGCCTGAGCTACGAAGATTTCCTCAACAACCCAATGCGTGCTGAACGATGAAAATCATTCTCCTTTCCGGCGGATCGGGCAAGCGCCTGTGGCCGCTCAGCAACGATGCCCGATCGAAACAGTTTCTCAGGCTTCTGACCGCTCCCGACGGAACGCGCGAGTCGATGATTCAGCGGGTTGTCCGACAGATAAAGTCGGTCGGCCTGACCGACGACATCGTCGTGGCAACCGGGGTCAACCAGCGCGACGCTATCGTCAATCAGCTCGGCGATGCTCTGAGCGTTGTCACCGAGCCTTGTCGCCGCGACACGTTTCCAGCCATCATGCTCGCCTGTGCCTATCTTCAGTCGAAAGGCACGCCTGCCGATGAGCCTGTCATCGTAATGCCCTGCGATTCGTATACCGACGACGCCTATTTCGGCGTTCTCGGTCGTATGGCCCGGGCTGTAGACGACGGAGTGGCCGATCTCGTGCTGATGGGAATAGAGCCGACCTATGCTTCGGCGAAATACGGATATATAGTGCCTGACCGCGACAGCGTAGGGCCCGACGGCTGTATGCCTGTGAAGCGTTTCACCGAGAAGCCCGATGTGGCCGGCGCCGAACGTCTCATTGCCGCCGGCGCTCTCTGGAACGGCGGAGTGTTCGCCTTCAGGCTCGGCTATCTGATGGATATCGCCGCCGAAGCGGCGCCGGGAATGGATTTCGCGGAGATCCGCCGCAACTATGCGTCGATGACAAAGATAAGCTTCGACTATCAGGTCGTCGAGAAAGCCACCTCTGTCGCTGTGGTGCCCTACAGCGGAAACTGGAAAGATCTCGGCACCTGGAACACCCTGACCGACGAACTCGACGACCCCGTTCACGGAAATGTTCTGACCGACCGATGCACCAACACATTTGTCGTCAACGAGCTGGAGCTGCCTCTGGTTTGTATCGGCACTAAGAATCTCGTAATTGCGGCATCGCCCGACGGAATCCTTGTCAGCGAGCGTAAACTCAGTGAAAATCTGAAGACTCTTGTCGACGGAATAGGAAAACGCCCTATGTATGAAGAACGCAGCTGGGGCGAATATAAGGTTGTCGACTCTGTCGACTTCTCCGACGGGCGGCAGGCGCTGACAAAACAGATATTCGTCAATGCCGGGCGGGAGATAGGACTCCATTATCATGACGTGCGCACTGAAGTCTGGACTGTCATTGACGGAAATGGGGAGGTCACTGTCGACGGAGAAACCCGTCAGATCGGCCCCGGCGATGTCGTCAGGCTTCTGCCGGGTTCGGTCCACGGGCTGAAAGCCGTTACAGATCTATATTTTGTAGAGGTTCAGACTGCCGAAAAACTCTCCGACGACGATATTACATTTGTGTAGGTTGAACGCTTATTGTCAGTTTTTGAGGGGGCAGCTTTTTCGTCGGCCACATTCAGAGTGAAAAATCATACAAAACCGAACTTATGCGACTCTCCATTGTATATGTCGTTAACTATTTTTAAACATCCCGGCGATCCTGCGGCCAATCTGAACGCGGCCATGGCTTGTCTGCGCAGGGGTGATCTCGACCGTGCGGAACGGCTCTATGAAGAGGCTGCTGACCGCGGCAGCGATGTTGCCGCCGCCGATCTCGAGCGGCTTCGCTCCGACCGCAGCCGTCAGGCGGTCACAATCATTCAGGATGTCAGTAAATGAACATTGAGGAACTGAGGGATTTTTGCCTGTCGATGGATGGGGTTGCCGAAAAGACCCCTTTCGGGAAATTCGCCTGGCGTTACGACTCGATACTCGAGTTCTATGTCTGTGACCGAATGTTCTGCCTGACGGATATGGACGATTTCATGAGTGTCACCGTCAAGCTGACGCCCGACGAAATCGAAGAGCTTCGGATGACACGCTCTTCGGTCGGCAACCCTGTCAATCTCAGTCCGCGTCACTGGCTTCAGCTCAATCTGAACGGCGATCTGTCAGATCCCGAAATCCTCGGCCTTGTCAGTCGCGTCTATGAGATTGTCAAGGCAAAATATTCGCGCAAAGGCAGACAGTAGATTATCGGCCGCCGGCTTTCGAACGGTCGGCGCTGGCGTCGATGTCGACAATCTTCTGCGCTCCGCGCTTCTGGCGTCCCCACTGGAAGTTGTAGGCTATCGTGACGTATGGCATGCGCATATTGAGCCGCATGTGCTGCTCGTTGCGGTTCCATTTGTTGAGTGACTTGCTCCCCTGGTCATACTTGCCGAAGGGCATGAGTATTCCGGCACCGAACTGCCATCCTTTCCGATTATAAGAGATGTCTATGACGGTAGCATCTTCGCCCCACGAAATTGTTTCGCCCCAGAGGTCGCGCTGAGAGCGCTGATACTGAGCGGTGAGAGTAACTCCCCAGTGCATTAACTGAATCAGTGCATTTCCGCTCCATGCGTGGTTGTAGTGGGTATAGCCGGAACCTCGCATCCGTTCGGTTGTAAACATCAGATCTGCGCTTGCAGAAAACCAGTCGGGTATAATCTCAATCTCGGGCGCTAAGAAAAAACAGATGTTTTGCAGTCCGCGGCTGTTCTCGTAGGTGGTTATGAGGCGGTCGTCTTGCCAGTAGAGCAGGGGAGTGATGGCGTCGGGCGAGGTGAAGGCGCGGACGCCGAGCGTGCCGCTGAGGCGCGGCAGATTGAATCCGTAGCGTAATGTGAGCATATATGAGCTCGAGGTTTTAAGATTCTGGTTGCCGACGCGCCACTGGAAGCTGTCGAGCTGCTGGGGGACGATATTTGTTTCGGCAAGCGAAGGGGTCGACTGCCACGACGTGAAATTGAGCCTGAAGTTGTGGTTCGCATTCAGCGAATAGGTGACAGTCGCCTGTGGGCGCGGGTTCCAGGAATGGGTTCCGCGGTTCGATTCTATGAAAAGGAAGTCGGTATATTGAACGCCCATACCGGCCGTAGCGGTCCATTTTCCGAAACGGTGGAAATATTCGGCGAAGAGATAGACCTTGTCCTGCCGCTGGTGGAACAGCTCCCCGCCGAGACTTTCGTATTTCGAGCGGTTGCGGTTGGCGGTATATGACGCTCCGGCGGTGAGGCGCCCGTTACGCCAGTTCCGGATATAGTCGGTCTCTAATGCGTAGGCCTGATTGCGGTCCCGGATATTGGTGTGGATGTCGGTCAGATATTCTGTCGCGTCGTTAAGCCGCTCCTGATAGTCGGAGTATGAGCGGCCGAAATAGAATGAGCCGCTGAAATTGGCTATGATCATCTGTCCGTGTCCAACAGACTGTTGCAGATAAAGCGACAGAGATGGAGTCTGGCCCTTGTTGCCGTGAGAATCGGTCAGCAAAATGTCGTCAGAGCCGTCGCTGAGTTTGAGAATTCCCCGGTATAGCCATTTGTCTGTCAGATTCCGGTTCAGGTTTATCTCGGCGATGAAAACCGTGGTGTCGGGCTTCACATAGTTATAGGAAATCCATGCGCCCAGAGAACTGTTGTCGAGCGAGCCGCCGCGCGGTGTTTCGTCGCGGGTCAGAGAGGTGCCGTCGGGATAGGTGAATGTCTCGCTATAATCGCGGTAGGTTCTGATTTTATTTGTCAGCTTGAAATTGGCACCGGCCTCCCATTGCGATCTGCCATTGTTGAGTTTGACGTCGGCCATATAGTATCCCCATGCGACGTTGAGTGCCGGCCTCGCCGAGGTCATCAGCGATCCACCCGCCGTCGGGTTTGCCACAATGAAATTCACTATGTGGTTCGCTGCGCCGTAGCGCAGTCCCGGATTGTCGATCCATTCAACCCGTCTGATTGTCTCGGGCAAGAGTGCCCTTACTTGTTCGATCGTCGATTCACGGCCGTTTATGCGCACCTGAACAGATTCTCCCGACGCCTGGATGGTTCCGAGCGCATCGTTGACTGCAAGGGCAGGAATCATGAGGTTGTTGAGAAGCTGCATTCCGTTTATGGAATTTTCGACGGCGCTTTTCGACGGATGGTAGACATCCATGTCGGCCTTTCGGATAACCTTCGGCGCCTGAATTACAATTTCATGCAATTCATGAGACGAAACCGTGTCGGCCGGTTCTGTCTGAGACATTGCGAAAAGTGGGCAGAGCGCGGCTGCCAGAGAAGTGATTATTGCTTTCATTTGGGTTTTAGTTGTCATAAGTATGACGCACGTTCCCGCAGGAAGGTGACAGTCTGGCGGCTATTTTTCATCTGTCCGGTAAAAAAGGGCCGCGCCCGTAGAAGAGCGCGGCCCCGGCATGATAAATTAAGGGTTCAGTCGACGACAACTTTTTCGGCTTTGCCGTCGGTTATGCGGATGAAGATTCCCGATTCAGGTTTGTTGATACGGCGCCCCATGAGGTCGTAATAGGCCGGTGCGGCTGTCGGGATGGAGATATTTCCGCTGAGACCGGCAAGAGTGAGGCTGACAGTGGCGGCTTCGCTGACAGCGCCCGGGCCGTAGTTGTAGACCGGCACTACCGTGTAGCTGAAAGAGTATGAGCCGTCGGGTGCGTCATCGGCGAGCGGCGAGTCGATGAATGAGAGCGCTGCAACTGGCTTGTCGGTCAGCTGTACGCCGTCGCGGAAGATGTGGTATCCTTCGATAGCGAGGTCGGCGGGAATCTCGGGCGCAGGCTCATAGGTAACGTCATCGACGAAGAGGGCCAGAGTGTCGTAGCTGTCGTGGTTGATGGCGAAGTATGTAGCCCCTTCGGGAAGAGTGAAAGAGAATTCAGTCCAGTCTTCGGGAACCTCGCGGTTTTCCGGGAGACCATTGACTGTGGTCACTTCATTCACGAAGTCCTCATGCCTGTTGCCTGTTGTCGAATAGAACACCTTGAAAGTCTCGGGCCACTCGACAGTGAAGCTCTTGGCCATGAATTTTACAGTCTGTGCTTTGGCCGACAGGGCGGGCGAGATTAGCCAGTTGTCATTCTGGCCTTCGGCACCGCTTACGCCCATCATGAACGAGTCGCCGCTGTAGGGTTCGGCATCGAGATAGTAGCTTTCGGGCACTTCAGCGATTTCGCGGTTGAAGAGCTGGAAGGCCATCGGGGCTGTCTGATACGGGTTGTTGTATTCGCGGAACACGTTGTAGGTGCGAAGTCCGTCGCCGTCGTAGACAGTCCATCCTCCGGCGCCGCTGATAGACATCGGAGTGTAGTCTTCGCTTTCGAAATCATCGGTGACGACAGTGGTCTTACCAAGTTCGTTAACAGGTTCGTCCCAGGCCAAAGCGACATTGCGCCCGTCGGCAGTCGCGGTAAGTCCTGTGGGGGCTGCGAAGGGTTTGCGCCTGACTGTCACGTCGAATACGGCAATATTGTCGGCAGGTGTGGCTTCGCCGTCCATTACAGCCTCGAGCGCTACGGCCAGCCTGTCGGGTGCATCGAGAGGAACTGTGTATTCGAAAGCGGCATCTCCGAAAGCGTTGGCGGGGAGGTCGCCGAGCTCGACAGTCTTGATAATGTTACCGTTGACTTTCAGTTGAACTTTGGCCGATCTGGCGGCTTCGGTTCCGAGATTCTCGATATGGGCTTTCATTGACAGTTTGTCGCCGGGCACCGATAATTCGGGACAAGAGGCGCTGACGATGCGCAATTCGCATGCGGCAAGATCTCGAACACGGATATTGTCGAATGGAACGCTCCATGTGTGGTCATCGTCGTTGTGTGTGGCGGTCAGGCGAAGTTCAAACTGCACAGCTCCGTCGGCTTTGAGAGCGTCGAGCGGAATGCGTGCCTGCGTCCATCGGGTTGTCGGGGCTGCCTGCAGATCAATTGTCTTTATGACGGCAAGCGCTTTGGTGCCTCCGGCAGCGAGAACTTCTATTGTGCTTCCCTGTCCCTGATACCAGAATTCAAGAACGGGCTCAGAGGCTTGCGAGATGTCGGCGCGCAGACTGACGAGCCCGAACATTGCGTCTTTCTCAACCGGGAGCCAGTAATAGAAGCCGTTGTCGCCGTCGTGGGATGTCAGGGGTGTAGGCGCATCGGGGTCGTCGGGGTCGATCAGCGACGCGAAATAGTCATCGTCGACAGTGCCGTACATCTGTGTTGATGAACCTGTAGTGGCCGGATCGATCAGCCATAAGCCGTCGTAGCGGCCGTCGGTGAATGATTCAGTGAAGGGAAGTGCGCCGGGCTGTCCGACGGTGGCGATATTCGACGAGCAGTCGAGCGAATATTTCTCACCGAAGCCGGCTGTTACCTGATAGGCGAAGAAATCCTGACCGTTAAGATCGGAATAATCGAACTCATAAGAGGTTTCTTCGGTTGTGGCTACAGCGGGATCGTAGTAGTTGCCGAATGCATCGAAAATATAATATGTGAGATTATCGGTGTCGACATATCCGCCGTTTTCGCCGACTTCACCTGGCGCCGTCCACGAAAGGATGGCCTTCTTATAGTCGTCGGAGACATTCAGGCGCACGTCGCCGGGCGCCAGCGGAGTATCTGGCCCGCAGAATATACTCTTGTGCTCGACCATATCGCCGGCTTTGTCGCCGACATACGCCACTCCGGTGAACCGGTTGTTTATGCCGGCATACATCTCGACATTCTCGAGTGTTATAACCTGCCCCGGTTTGACATTGTCGTAAGTGAACTTATCGACGCCCCAGCGCGAGGTGATCTCCACCTTGGTTATCTCGGCAAGGTCGGCACCGCTTCTGGTCTTAGTCGGAGCGGTGTAGACAACTGTAGCTTTGAGCTCCCCCTTGGGGGCGAGAGTCCACGTCAGAGTGCCGGCGGCTGGCGGATCGACAACTACCGGGGGCGTTACCGAGCCTTCGCGCACACCGACATTGCGCAGTTTGATCGTTCCTTTCTGATCTTTTTTCGTTGTGCCGTGGAATCCGAAATAATAATAATTTTCTTCTCCGATGGCGACGTTGAACTCCTGTTTGACGAAATCCTTCTCTTTATAGACCGTGCGCGGAGCAATCTCGACTGTCATGCCGGCCACAGTAGGGGCAGTACCCATCTTAGCCGCGAGCTCGACGTTAGGTGTTCCCGAACCCATAATGCCGACCTCGAAAGAGAGAACATAGTTGCCGGGCTTGATGTGGACGGGCACGGTGATGAGCCAGTCGTCGTTGGCGTCGACATTGGCGTCGTTCGGCACCATCAGGGTGGCATATCCGTTCGATTTGGTGTAGATCCATTTACGGTTGTCGCCGTTGGAATTTATTTCGGTGTAGTTGGCGGCTTCCGGGCATCCTATGCCCAAAATATGTGTGAAAGGTACTTCCACGGCATTTGCCGGAGCTTCGGTCGGCATCCGCAGCAGTGGAGCGCGCCGTTGGGTCGAGGCGTGGCCTGCCGCATTGAACTGCCTGATATTTTTGCCCGTCGGTCGAGCGGAGCGCTCCACGGCCGGCATAGTAATCGAAGACAGAACAGCCAGAATAATTAGTAGGGAATGTTTCATAGAAGTGATTAAATTGGTACGATATTGCAAAGCTAAACTAAAAAATCTAAAATTCCAAACATGTTTGATAATTTTAGCTAATAATGTGTCGTTTTTAAATTGTTCCGAGGCTTCAACGGATTATTTCGCATAAGACCTTTTTTCATAATTCGGGAAGCCGGCAATGGATTTCGGAGGGTTTTTACTATCTTTGCAAGATTATGAGAGGACTGATTCTTTGCGCCGTTATGGCGGTTGCTCTGGCTGCCCGCGGCGGTTCCATATCTTTCGTGTCGGCCACGCGGCCGGTTCTTGAGGCAGACGCGCCCTCCTCGTCGGGGCTGAATGCCGTCTATGTGGCCGACGGTGTCGCCGGGCTTCAGATCGTTTATCATGCCGACTCGCCGGGGGCTCAGGTCTCATGGCAGCGTTTCAGCACACTCGGCGGCGGCTACGCCGAGCCGGTTGCAGCCGCTTCGCTGGCTCACGACGGCTCCGACTGGACGCTTTCGAACGTCGAGGGAGATATGGGCTATATCATAGAGGAAGGCGGCCGCCGGACATATTTCTGGCTCGTCGACTATTCGCGCTATGTTCTGACCCTTAACGGACTCCGTGCGGCCGACGAACAGGACTGCGGCACAGCGTCGCTGATTGTCGATGGCTCGGCCGGCATTATCCCTTATTACGACATCAACGGACGCCGTCTCGAACTGTCGCGCGAGCTGACAATGACTTATAACACGCTGGCCTACGATGAAGAGTCGGGAGTCTACAATCCGCAGGCTGCGTCGGTGACGCTTGCCGATGCCGAGGGGACAATACATGTTGCGGCGTCGTATTGCGCTACGGAATTCACTCTCGAAGGCGATCGGTTCCTTAAGCAGTGGGGCGCTCCGGTCTCGGTTACTTCGCCGACAGTGGAGCCTACGGCTGTCGACGCCGTGGCGACGGCCCGGCGTACCGATCCCGACGAATCGGACAACAAGATCAACAACGGCGACGATCCCGAAGCTCTCGGAGGTTCGGCGCCGGCAGTTGTGGAGTTCAAGGCGGCAGTGACCGACGCGGCGATTTTCACCGAATGGCAGATGTCGACAACCGAAGATTTCGCCGACATCACCTATCGCGAGGCTTCGACCGACTTCACGTTTACGTTCGACGAGCTCGGCACGACTTACGTTCGCTTCGTATGCGCCAATGCGGCCGGATCATGCGAGTTCACGAGCCAGACTTTCGAGGTCAGCATCGGCGAATCTCAGCTGCTGTGTCCCAACGCTTTCTCTCCCGGAGCCAGCGAAGGGGTCAACGACGAATGGAAGGTGGCATATCGCTCGATAACGTCATTCTCATGCACGATCTTCAACCGCTGGGGCAAAAAAATCATCACTCTTACCGATCCATCGCAGGGATGGGACGGAAAGATGGGGGGTAAGCCCGTTCCGGCCGGTGTCTATTATTATGTCATCAAAGCCACAGGCGCCGACGGCAAAAAATATGATCTCAGCGGCGACATAAACATTGTCGACTACAAGTAGTTCCCGAACCAGACGGGGCGCCGCGCCGTTTAATGATATTATGTATATGAACAGATTTATTTGTCTTGCCATACTCGCATCAGCGCTGACACTGAGCGCCGAGAGCCCGCATTTCAGCGTGGTAAACAACCCAGAGATTCCGTTGAAGATGACCTTCGCCGGACAGAGTGTCGACCTTGACCGTACCGACCGTTTCGAGCGGCTCGATCGCGAGCTGACCTCGATGGCCTATACCCACGGCAACACACTGCTTCAGATCAAGCGTGCAAACCGCTATTTCCCGGTAATGGCGCCGATTCTGAAGAAGAACGGAGTGCCCGAAGATCTGCTTTATCTGGCCTGCATCGAGAGCACGCTCGATCCGAGAGCCGTTTCGCCAGCAAATGCTGCCGGACTATGGCAGTTCATGCCGTCGACAGGCCGCGATTTCGGTCTTGAGGTGACGGCTGATGTCGACGAGCGTTTCGACCCGGAAAAGTCGACCGAGGCTGCCTGCAAATATCTGAAAAAAGCCTTCGACAAATACGGGTCGTGGGAAAGTGTGGCGGCAAGCTATAATGCCGGTATGGGGCGTATCTCGCGCGAGCAGACGGGCCAGGGCGCTTCGTCGGCCTATGACCTCTGGCTTCCCAACGAGACGATGCGCTATATCTACCGCCTTCTGGCTGCCAAGGTCATTATGGAGAATCCGGCCCACTACGGCTTCTCGCTGACGGCCGACCAGCTCTATCAGCCTCTTGAGTTCCGCAAGATCGAGGTGTCGACAGCTGTCGACAGCTGGGCCGAATGGGCTAAGGCAAGGAAAATAAACTACATGATTCTTCGCGAATATAACCCCTGGATACGCTCCGACAAACTCCCGAATCCCGACGGCAAGACATATATCGTCAAGATTCCCACCGACGACTCGATGAGCCGTTCGCATCAGCATAAACACGTCTATAACCACCGATGGATCAAAAAGTGAGCGAGCCTCAACTCGTGGTCGAAGGAGCGCGCGTCCATAACCTGCGCAATATCGACGTCACCATTCCCCATAACCGCCTCGTTGTTATTACCGGCCTCAGCGGCAGCGGCAAATCGTCGCTTGCCTTCGACACGATTTTTGCTGAAGGACAGCGCCGCTACATCGAGACTTTCGCTTCATATGCCCGGAATATGCTCGGCAATCTCGAGCGTCCGGATGTCGATTCGATCACAGGACTAAGTCCGGTTATCGCCATCGAGCAGAAAACGATAAACCGCAATCCCCGGAGCACTATTGGCACAACAACCGAGATCTACGACTTTCTGCGCCTGCTCTACGCGCGCACTGCTACGGCCGTGAGCTATCTGTCGGGCGAGCCTATGGTGAAATATACGCGCGATAAGATTGTAGATCTTATTCTCGACAAATACGACGGCCGGCCTATCTACGTGCTTGCGCCTCTCGTGGTGAACCGAAAGGGTCATTATAAAGAGTTGTTCGAGAATCTGCGTAAGAAAGGCTATCTGCGCGTGAGGGTCGACGGAGAACTGCGCGAGATAACTCTCGGAATGAAGCTCGACCGCTATCGCAACCATTCTATAGAACTCGTTGTCGACCGCCTCAAGGTTTCGTCGAAAGACCGCGAGCGGCTTACCGACACCGTCGACAACGCCCTGCGTCAGGGCGACAAGACGCTTATGGTTGTCGATGTCGACAACGACAGTGTGGCCCATTACAGTCAGCAGCTGATGGATCCCGTCAGCGGAATCTCATACCGCGAGCCTGCGCCCCATAATTTTTCGTTCAATTCGCCTCAGGGAGCCTGCCCGTGCTGCAAAGGGCTCGGCACGGTCAATATCGTCGACCGCGAGAAGATCATTCCCAATCCGAAATTGTCGATTCGAGAGGGAGCGATACTGCCGCTCGGTAAATATCGCAATGTAATGGTGTTCTGGCAGGTGGCGGCTATATGCGAAAAATACGGCTGCACGCTCGACACTCCAGTGGTCGATCTCCCTGATGAAGCTCTGAGCGATATTCTCAACGGCACCACCGAACGCCTTGTGCTGAAAAACGACACTCTTTCGACTTCGAATTATTTCCAGACCTACGAAGGACTTGTGAAATATATCGAATCGCTTCAGGACGAAGACAGCGGACGTGCGGCGCGCAAGTGGAGCGGACAGTGGTTTTCGCGCGCCGTGTGTCCTGAGTGTTGCGGCGCACGCCTTAACCGCGAAGCTCTTCATTTTTTTATCGACGGCAAGAATATCGCCGAACTGACACGTCTCGACATCGGCGATCTGCTCGAATGGGCAGAAAATGTCGAAGACCGCCTGCCGCCCACCTCGCGCATCGTGGCGCATGAGATTCTAAAGGAGATACGCACTAGGTTGCGGTTCATGGTCGACGTAGGTCTCGAATATCTTTCGCTCGACCGCAATTCGGCAACGCTGTCGGGCGGTGAGAGCCAGCGCATAAGGCTTGCCACACAGCTCGGGAGCGAGCTTGTCAACGTGCTTTATATTCTCGACGAGCCGAGTATCGGACTTCACCAGCGCGACAACCGCCGTCTTATCGATTCGCTCAAGCGTCTTCGCGATGCCGGAAACTCGGTCATCGTGGTCGAACACGACAAAGACATGATGCTTGACGCCGACTATATTGTCGATATAGGCCCTGGAGCCGGACGCAAAGGCGGAAACGTTGTTTTCAGCGGAACGCCGGAAGAGATGCTGCGGACGTCGACACTGACCGCCGATTATCTGACCGGGCGGCGCGAGATCGCCGTGCCACCGGTGCGTCGGCCGGGTAACGGCCGCTTTCTCGAACTCATCGGAGCGGCCGGACATAATCTTCAGGGCGTCGATCTCCGCATTCCGCTCGCAACTCTGACCGTTGTAGCCGGAGTGAGCGGCAGCGGCAAGTCATCGCTGATCAACGGAACCCTGCAGCCCATTCTGTCGCGTCGGTTCTATCGCTCTCAGACCGAGCCGCTTCCCTACGGCGAGATACGCGGGCTCGAGAATATCGACAAGGTGGTCACCGTCGACCAGACTCCTTTGGGTAAGTCGCCGCGCTCGAATCCGGCGACATACACCGGAGTGTTCACCGACATCAGGAATCTCTTTGTGGGGCTTCCCGAATCACGTGTGCGCGGCTACAAGCCCGGACGCTTCTCGTTCAATATAGCGGGAGGCCGATGCGAGACCTGTTCCGGCAACGGCTACCGTACGATCGAGATGAACTTTCTCCCCGACGTGCTTGTGCCATGCGAGACCTGTCACGGCAAGCGCTATAACCGCGAGACGCTCGAAGTGAGGTTTAAAGGCAAGTCGATAGCCGATGTGCTCGATATGACAATTAACCAGGCAGTCGAATTCTTTGCCAATATGCCTTCGATTCTTCATAAAATCAAGGTCATGCAGGAGATCGGCCTCGGCTATATAAAGCTCGGGCAGCCGTCGTCGACGCTCTCGGGGGGCGAGAACCAGCGCGTGAAACTCGCTACCGAACTCGCCAAACGCGATACCGGGCGCACTCTCTTCATTCTCGATGAACCGACAACAGGCTTGCACTTCGACGACATTTCCACACTCATGACTGTTCTGAACCGACTTGTCGACCGCGGCAATACGGTCGTTGTCATCGAACATAATCTCGATGTCATCAAGAGTGCCGACTATATTGTCGACATGGGACCGGGCGGCGGTAAGAACGGCGGAAGAATCATAGCGACGGGCACTCCCGAGGCTATTGCGGCAGGAGAATCTCCGACGGCACCGTTCCTCCGGACGGAATTGCAGACCAACGCATGAGGCCGGTAGCCTTTGTTGAAAAAAAATACTCAGCTCTGAGTATTTCGCAGTTCATACATATTCGCTAATTTTGCATAGAATTAAGCGAGAATATGAGACTATCCGATCTTAAGCCGGGCCAGTCGGCCGTTGTCGTGAAAGTGCTTGGTCACGGCGCATTCCGTAAACGTATGATAGAGATGGGGTTTGTCAAGGGGCGAACAGTCAAGGATATGCTTCAGGCTCCCCTCAACGACCCTGTGAAATACTCCCTGATGGGCTATGAAGTGTCGTTGCGACGCTCCGAAGCAGCTCAGGTTGTCGTAGCCGAAGTCGATGCGCAAGGTCATCCGCGCCCCGACAACGATCAGGCTGCCTATGAAATTCCTCTCGCCCCGGGCCATCTTTCGGCAATCAATGTCGCTCTTATCGGCAATCCGAACTGCGGAAAAACTTCGCTGTTCAATGTGGCGTCGGGAGCCAGAGAGCACGTAGGCAACTACAGCGGTGTCACTGTCGATGCCAAAACAGGAACATTCCGTCAGGACGATGTCACATTCCGCATTGTCGATCTTCCGGGAACCTATTCGCTGGCCTGTTATTCGCCCGAAGAACTATATGTCCGCAAATATCTGCGCGATAATGAGCCCGATGTCATCGTCAATATTGTCGATGCCACAAATCTCGAGCGCAATCTCTATCTGACCACAGAGCTGATCAACATGAACCGGCCGATGGTTATCGCGCTCAATATGTTCGATGAGCTCAAACAGAAAGGAATATCGCTCGACTACAAGAAACTGAGCGAGATGATCGGAGTGCCGATAGTTCCGACAGTGGCGCGCACCGGAGAGGGAATCCGACAGCTTTTCGACGCTGTTATCGCTGTTGCTGAAGACCGTCATGCCGTGGTTCGCCATGTCCATGTCACTCTCGGCAAGGAGCTTGAACAGAGTGTCGGTGTTCTGAACCGCGCCCTGAAGGCCGACCCCGATCTGCGGCCGAGGTTTTCGCCGCGTTATATGGCGATAAAGTTGCTTGAGAACGACAAGGAGGTCGAGAGTCTTGTCGAAGGCACAAAAGACGCAAAAGAGATTTTCGAGCTGCGCGACCGTGAGGTCGAACGTCTCGCCGAGGTGTTTCCGGGCGAGGATGTCTCATCGCTGATTGCCGGAGAAAGCTATGGATTCATTTCAGGCGCGCTCGCCGAGACTATGGAGCAGAATCCGGTGGACTCGGCCGACACAACCCGCGTGCTCGATGCCATCGTAACCAACCGCCTGTTCGGATTCCCGATTTTTCTCGCCATAATGGCATTCATTTTCTGGGCCACGTTCAGTGTCGGCCAGTATCCTATGGACTGGATCGAGGCGGCCGTCGGCTGGCTCGGCTCGCTGGTCGAGCAGTATATGCCCGACGGGCCCCTCAAAGATCTCATCTGCGACGGCATCATCGGCGGTGTGGGCGGCGTTATCGTTTTCCTACCGAATATACTCATCCTCTACTTCTGCCTGTCGTTTCTCGAAGACTCGGGCTATATGGCGCGCGCGGCATTCATCATGGACAAGGTCATGCACCGCATGGGAATCCATGGAAAAAGCTTCATACCTCTTGTCATGGGCTTCGGATGCAATGTGCCGGCCATAATGTCGACGCGCTCGATCGAGAGCCGTTCGAGCCGCCTGATAACGATTCTTATAAACCCGTTCATGTCGTGCTCGGCCCGAGTGCCTATCTATGTGCTCCTTATCGGTGCGTTTTTTCCTGACCATGCCACTCTTGCCTTTATGTCGCTATATATATTGGGCATACTCGTGGCGGTGCTGACTGCCAGAATGTTGCGCCGGTTCTACTTCAAAGCCGACGAGACTCCATTTGTCATGGAGCTGCCCCCTTACCGCCTTCCGACCTTCAAGGCGTCGTGCCGCCATATGTGGGCCAAGGGGGAGCAGTATCTGCGCAAGATGGGCGGCGTTATTCTGGTAGCCTCGATAATCGTCTGGGCGTTGAACTATTTCCCTCTTCACGACGAACAGGCCTCGACACCCTCGTTTGAGGCCGAACAGATCGACGAGGGCCGGATTGACACCTCGCGCGACTCTTACCTCGAAATGGCCGGAAAGGCTGTAAATCCGGTTATGGAGCCGGCAGGATTCCACTGGCGCGCCACTGTTGCCGTGCTTGCCGGAATTCCGGCAAAAGAGATAGTCGTGTCGAGTCTCGGAGTGCTTTATACGGGTGACGAGGAAGTTGCCGAATCGAAACTATCTGAACGTATCAAGGCACCGAATCCTGTAACCGGCAAGCCCGACTTCACATCGGCTTCGGCATTGGCCTTTATGGTGTTCGTGCTGCTCTATTTTCCCTGCATGGCTACTCTCGTTGCCATCGTAAAGGAAACCGGCCACTGGGGCTACGGCCTGTTCTCGGTAGTTTACAACACCGCTGTGGCGTGGCTCGCCGCCGTCATCACCTATCAGATCGCCATCTGGCTCTGACTACTACAATCTTGATGTGATTATCTCGGTCGGGTATAGGGTCAAGTCGATACAAAGCATATAAAGGTCTATATTTTAAGGATAATGTCACAGAAGAACCAAATACAAATTTTTAATGACCATAAGGTCAGAACGATATGGGACAGCGACAAGGAGGAATGGTATTTTTCGGTCGTCGATGTAGTGGTTGTGCTTACTGATAGCGTTGATCCAAAGCAGTATATAAAGAAAATGCGGTCTCGAGACCCTGAGCTTAACAGCAACTGGGGTACAATTTGTACCCTTGTTCCAATGATAGGAGCCGATGGTAAAAGACGCAAGGCAATGGCGGCCGATCCCAAGGGGCTGTTTCGTATTATTCAGTCCATTCCCTCGCCGAAAGCCGAACCATTCAAGCAATGGATGGCACAGGTCGCCGCCACACGTCTTGACCAGATGCAAGACCCGGAACTCTCTATAGAACAAGCTGTGACCGATTATCGTCGTCTTGGTTATTCCGAAGAATGGATTAACCAGCGTCTTCGCGGTATCGAAGTCAGGAAGATGCTTACCGACGAATGGAAACGCGGAGGTCTCGATGATAGCAAATATGGATTGCTTACTGATTTCATTACCCGGCAATGGAGCGGTATGAGAACCAGAGAGTATAAAGACCTCAAAGGTTTGAAAAAGGAATCTCTGCGAGATAATATGACAAACATCGAGCTCGCCCTCAACACACTTGCCGAGGCATCCACTACGGAAATATCCAGACAGCAGAATCCAGAAACTCTCGGACAGCATATCAATGTTGCCAAAAGTGGTGGAAATGTTGCGAAAGTGGCTCGAACAGAACTGGAGTCTAAACTTGGAAGAACTGTCATTTCCTCGGCCAAGGCTTCTGATTATATCAAAGGTCAAGAACCACCTAAAGAGATTGAATAGTACGCCCGATTTATGCGGCTGCTATTCAGTCGGGCGATTCATCAATAATTATCAGTTCTGTTTTGCCCCAATTTGTAAATATCCACGTAGCCCGATAGTCGCACAAAGTGTAGTTTTTTGGCGCTTAATGTGTGTAGGATGGGGCGTTTGCCTTGTGCGGGATTACGGGGTCAGAACTCGCTCGTAAAATGGAACTTCAGCTTGGGAAAGTCTTGCTGGGCCATGGTCAGGACGTAGTTTGAGTCGGCGAGAAAGACGTCGCGCCCTTCGCGGTCAATGGCCATGAACTGATGTTTGCGGCGCTTGAAGGCTTCGAGGGCTTCCTGATCGTCGCTTTCGATCCAGCAGGCCTTGTAGAGCGACAGTGGTTCCCAGCGGCAGTTGGCCCCGTATTCGTGGAGCAGACGGTATTGGATGACCTCGAACTGAAGCTGACCGACAGTGCCGATAATCTTGCGGCCGTTGAAGGTGTTGGTGAAGAGCTGAGCAACACCTTCGTCCATAAGCTGCTGAATGCCTTTGTCGAGCTGCTTGGCTTTCATGGGGTCGGTGTTCTCGATATATTTGAACATTTCGGGCGAGAAGCTCGGCAGGCCTTTGAAGTGGAGCTGTTCGCCTGAAGTCAGGGTGTCGCCGATCTTGAAGTTGCCGTTGTCGGGCAGTCCGACGATGTCGCCCGGAAAAGCTTCGTCGACGATATTCTTTTTCTGGGCCATGAAAGCTGTCGGGGCAGCGAATTTCATAAGTTTGTTCTGACGCACGTGGCGATATGGGGCGTTCCTTTCAAACGTGCCCGAGCAAACTTTCACAAAGGCTATGCAGCTGCGGTGGTTCGGATCCATGTTGGCGTGGATCTTGAACACGAAGCCGCTGAAAGCCTCTTCCTGAGGCTCGACGGTGCGCTCTTCGGCTTCGACGGCACGCGGTTGCGGGGCTATCTCTACGAAGCAGTCGAGCAGTTCCTTGACACCGAATGTGTTGAGCGCCGACCCGAAGAAAACCGGAGCCAGACGACCGCGCAGATATTCCTCTTTGTCGAACTCGGGATATACCCCCTCGATGAGCTCAAGGTCTTCGCGGAGCTGGGCGGCATCGGCCTCGCCGACTTCGGCGTCGATGCGCGGATCGTTTATGTCGCTGATCTCATGGCGTTCCGAAACCTTCTGCTTGTCGGGCTTGAAGAGGTCGAGGGTATGCTCATAGATGTTGTAGACGCCTTTGAACTTGGCGCCTATATTGATAGGCCACGACAGCGGACGTACGCCGATTTTCAGTTCGCTTTCGAGTTCGTCGAGAATGTCGAACGGGTTGCGCCCCTCGCGGTCGAGCTTATTGACGAAGATAATCACCGGAGTGTTGCGCATACGGCACACTTCCATGAGTTTGCGGGTCTGCTGCTCGACACCTTTGGCCACGTCGACAACGATGATGACCGAGTCGACGGCTGTCAGCGTGCGGTAGGTGTCTTCGGCAAAGTCCTGATGGCCCGGTGTGTCGAGGATGTTTATCTTGTAGTCGCCGTAGTTGAAGCCCATTACTGAAGTGGCGACCGAGATTCCCCTTTGCTTTTCGATCTCCATCCAGTCGCTCGTTGCCGTCTTCTTGATCTTGTTGCTCTTGACGGCGCCGGCTACATGGATTGCGCCGCCGAAAAGAAGCAGTTTCTCGGTCAGGGTTGTCTTACCGGCATCGGGGTGGGAGATGATGGCGAATGTGCGTCGCCGCTTGATTTCGTCACAAAGGTTACTCATAATACTTGATAAATTGAAAGCGGTTGCAAAATTAATGAAAAACCGCTGAAAAACCGCAGCTTTACATGTATATAGCGCCTAAGTCGGTGTGATGATAACTGAAGTGCGTCAAGAAAACTGAACAAAATGTAAAGTAAACTTGTCAATATGAAAAATATTATTTACCTTTGCCATCAAATATTTCAGATATATGAAAAATCTCCTTTTCCCTCATCAATTTCAGCTCATCGGATGGATTCTGTTCATCCCCGCTCTAATAACGGGAGCTCTGATCTGTTTCGGAGTTCTGTCTCTGACAGGCGTTGCCGAACCCGTTGTCAACGACACTGTAATTATCAGCATCGCTCTCGGGGCGCTCTTTATCGTGTGCTCAAAAGAGCGCAACGAGGATGAGATGACGCGGTCAATCAGACTGGCGTCGCTTCTGAATTCGCTGTACGTCTATGTTATACTGCTTGTTGCATGTACTATCGCTATAAATGGCATAGCGTTCGTTTGGTTTGCATTTATTAATCTCGGGCTGTTTCCGATTGTTTTCGTCTGCAACTTCAAGTTGGAGATGCGTCGTTATAATAAGCTGAGCGACAATGAATAACCGAATAAAGATTGAACGCGCTGAGATGAATATAACTCAGCAGCAGCTTGCCGACGCCGTCGGTGTGAGCCGCCAGACTATTGTCGCGATCGAGAAAAAACGGTTTCTTCCGTCAACACCGCTGGCTCTGAAAATAAGCCGCTTTTTCGGCAAGCCGGTAGAGAAAATTTTTATGCTTGAAGAAAACGATTAAAAACCATAAATATGAAAAACCGGGTAAAATTCAGCACATATTCAATAGCTATTACGGCGGCTGTTCTGCTTCTCAGCGCTGTCGGCATAGTCTCGCTTGTCGGCGAAACCGACAGGCTTGTCATATTCTGCGTAATATTGGGGGTTGCGATTATTTCGGGACTCTATTATTGTCCCGTTTCCGTTGAAGCGAATCAGTCGGGCATAGTGCTTAATAGACTTATCTCGCGACCCAGATATTTCTCATACGGCGAGATTGCGTCGGTCGACACGTGCTATCCCTCGGCGGGCGGACTGAGACTCTGCGGCAGTGGCGGACTGTTCGGCTACTGGGGCTATTTCAGCGACATAATGATCGGGACGTACTTCGGCTATTACGGCAGCCGAAGCCATTGCTTCCTGATAGGACTCACGAGCGGCCGGCAATATGTTATCGGATGCACCGATCCCGCCGCGATAGTCAGCTATATCGAACCGCGCCTGACGAAATGAACATCTCGGGAAGTCCTTTGAACGTCTCACGACCTATATCGGAGAATGAATATATCCTACCCTGACGCACAGGCATCAGGATCGGCGAGGGTTCAAGACCTTTGCCTATGAAGCTTTCGGCATACTCGAAATGTGCCAACTGACGGTTGTTATCCCATCGGAATGTCCCGATGGGTTGTCCGTACAGGTTTACTCTCGCGATATCTACCATTCTGATTCCTCCGTATTAGGTTGTGGGTTGGTTTTGTTGCTGCCGCTTGCTCGTTTGCGCTGCTTCTTCTTGCTTGCCTCGACAAACTCGAAGTATTCGTTGGGGCTCATCTCTTCTTCTTTAATGAGGGGAGAGAACACATCCAGTTCGCCAAGTATGCGAAGCACGCGCATCAGGGAATCGAAATAGCTTATATCGCCTTTCTCGATTTTCTTTAAGGTTGTCAGAGAAACTTGCGCCTGTTCTGCGAGCGATGCCTGGGTGAAGTTCTGTCGGAGTCGCAGACGCCTTATTTTTTGTCCAAGCCGACGGCGTATTTCACCGTCAGGCAACATGTATATGTTTTCTTCCATGGTTGCACTTGCGTCTATTATGCTGCAAATATAGCAATAATAGTTCAAACTACGACTATTTTGCCCTAAATGGTTACAGCCTGACTAAAATTTTTATCGGCATGGTTTCGGCGGTTTGAATCGCGGCTGCGCGCATTTTGCGGGTAGCGGATTTTTTTGTAACTTTGCAGTGTATATCAGCGCATATTGCGTTGCTTGTTAATTTGTTAATAACCAACATGATAAATATGTCAGAAAGAGAAGAAGGACACGAAGAATACGGCGCGAGTTCCATTCAGGTGCTCGAAGGCCTCGAGGCTGTCAGAAAACGCCCTGCAATGTATATCGGCGACATCAGTGAGAAAGGTCTCCACCACCTTGTCTATGAGGTTGTCGACAACTCTATCGATGAGGCTCTCGCGGGATTCTGCACCCATATCGAGGTGACCATCAACAAAGACAACTCCATCACGGTTGTCGATAATGGCCGAGGTATTCCTGTTGACCTTCATGAGAAAGAGCATAAAAGCGCACTCGAAGTAGTCCTGACCGTGCTTCATGCCGGCGGTAAGTTCAATAAAGACTCCTACAAGGTGTCGGGCGGTCTCCACGGTGTCGGCGTCAGTTGCGTCAATGCCCTTTCGACCTATCTGCGTGCCGAAGTGCGCCGCGACGGCAAGCGCTATGTCCAGGAATATTCCTGCGGCAAGCCGACAACCGAGCTGCGGATAGAAGGCGAGGCCTCAGACACCGGCACATCAATAACCTTCCGCCCCGATCCGTCGATTTTCACCGTCACCGTCTACGACTATAATACTCTGGCCAACCGTCTGCGTGACCTCGCGTTCCTCAACGCCGGAATAACGCTGACCCTTACCGACCTGCGCGGCGAAGAACCCCGCAAAGAGGTCTTCTACAGCAAGAACGGTCTGCGTGAGTTTGTCGAATATATCGACAAGAACAAAGAGCCGCTGATCAATGATGTTATTCATCTTCAGACCGAGCGCTCCGGCATTCCCGTGGAAGTGGCGCTGACCTACAACAGCACTTATAACGAGAATATCTATTCGTTTGTCAACAATATCAACACTATTGAGGGAGGTACTCATCTGACCGGTTTCCGCCGCGGACTGACCCAGACCCTCAAGAAGTATGCCGAAGACAACAAGCTTCTCGAAAAGGTCAAGGTCGAGATTTCGGGCGATGACTTCCGCGAGGGTCTGACGGCAGTGATCTCTGTGAAGGTCATGGAACCACAGTTCGAAGGCCAGACAAAGACCAAGCTCGGCAACAGCGAAGTTATCGGCGCTGTCCAGACTGCCGTCAGCGAGGCTCTGCGCGACTATCTCGAAGAGAATCCGCGTCAGGCGAAAGCTATTGTCGAGAAGATCGTGGTTACCGCCCAGGCCCGCTATGCCGCCCGCAATGCCCGCGAGAAAGTGTTGCGCAAGTCGCCGCTCGTCAGCGGAGGTCTGCCCGGCAAGCTCGCCGACTGTTCGAGCCGCCATGCCGAAGACTGCGAACTCTTCATTGTCGAGGGAGATTCTGCAGGCGGAACGGCCAAGCAGGGCCGCAACCGTACGTTTCAGGCTGTTCTGCCTATCCGAGGCAAGATCCTCAACGTCGAGAAAGCCATGGAGCATAAGATCTTCGACAATCAGGAGATAACGAGCCTCTTCCGCGCTCTGCGCGTTACCGTCGGAACTCCCGACGACCCGAAGGCTGTCAACATCAACAAGCTTGCATATCACAAGATCGTAATCATGACCGATGCCGATGTCGACGGAAGTCATATCGACACTCTTCTGATGACATTCTTCTTCCGCAGAATGCGTCCCGTTATCGAGAACGGCTATCTCTATATCGCCACACCGCCTCTATATAAATGTAAGTGCGGAAAAGTCGAAGACTATTGCTGGACTGAGGCCCAGGTGCAGCAGTTTATCGAGCGCAACGGCTCGCGCACGAAGGTGCAGCGCTATAAAGGTCTGGGTGAGATGAGCGCCGAAGAGCTCCGTGACACCACCATGGATCCCGAACAGCGTCTGCTGAAGCAGGTGACGATCAGCGATGCCGCCGAGGCTGACCGCATATTCTCGATGCTTATGGGCGAAGATGTCGGCCCGCGTCGCGATTTCATCGAAGCAAACGCCAATATAGCTAACGTCGACGCCTGACAGACGCAACCATTTCCAGCCGCCGGGCCAACTTTAAGCGCCCGGCGCTGTTTTTATTACATAACCAAACAACAACCGATACTATCATGGCCAGCAAGAAACCATCAAAGACAAATCTGCGTGCCCGCGATCTCGACGCGGCTGTGCGCGACTACATATCCAGGCAGGGAAACGCCACATTCAATTATCGCCAGGTTTCATACGCCCTTGGCGCCGACACGGCAAAGTTTCAGCGTGCCATAGCCCTGTTGCTGGCCGAGATGGCTTTCGACGGCGACATCGTCGAGACTGCTCCCGGAAAATATAAGAACATAAACCGCACCACAGAGGCCACCGGCGTTTTCGTGCGCCGCAGCAACGGCAAAAACTCCGTTATAACCGACGAGGATGCCGAGGCTATCTTCGTGGCCGAGCGCAACTCGATGCACGCCCTCAACGGCGACCGTGTGCGTGTGTCTGTCGCCGCCCGTCGCCGTGGAGCCGAGCCTGAGGCTGAAGTCATCGAAATTCTCGAAAAGAAAGACCAGGTGTTTATCGGCACGCTGAAAGTCGATAAATATTTCGCTTATCTGCTGACCGACAGTAAATTTCTGGCAACTGACATTTTCATTCCGCGCAACCGGCTCAAAGGAGGCAAGACAGGCGACAAGGCCATTGTCCGCATAACCGAATGGAACGACGACGACAAAAACCCGCGTGGCGAGGTTGTCGATATTCTCGGTGTGAGCGGAGAGAATCAGGCCGAGATGCACGCAATTCTCGCCGAATTCGGCCTGCCTTACCGCTATCCGGCCTCGGTTGAGAAGGCTGCCGAAAAGATCCCCGACGACATAACCGACGAAGAGATCTCGCGTCGCGACGATATGCGCGACCGAATCACCTTCACCATCGATCCGCGTGACGCCAAAGACTTCGACGACGCTCTGTCGCTGAAGAAACTACCCAACGGAAACTATGAGGTCGGTGTCCATATCGCCGACGTCACCCACTACGTGCGCCCCGAGTCGGCTCTCGATCGCGAGGCGCAGAGCCGCGCTACGAGCGTCTATCTCGTTGACCGCGTAGTTCCGATGCTCCCCGAACGTCTTTCCAACGGAATATGCTCTCTGCGTCCCGACGAAGACAAGCTGACTTTCTCGACTATATTCGAGATGGACTCCAAAGCCCGCGTTGTCTCGGCGCGCATAGCCCGCACGGCGATACGCTCGAACCGCCGTTTCACCTATGAAGAGGCGCAGGACATCATCGAGACCGGCAGCGGCGATTATGCCGACGAGGTTCTTACGCTCGACCGCCTTGCCAAGCAGCTGCGCGCGCGCCGCTATGAGAACGGCGCCGTTGAGTTCGACCGTGCTGAGGTGCGCTTCGAGATTGACGGTGACGGCCGTCCGACAAGCGTTTATTTCAAAGAGTCGAAAGACGCCAACAAGCTTATCGAGGAATTCATGCTGCTGGCCAACCGCACTGTCGCCGAGACAATCGGCAATCCCGGCGGAAAGAAGAAACCCAAGGCCTTTGTCTATCGTGTCCATGATATGCCCGATCCGGGCAAACTTGCCGATCTTGCCACTCTGTCGCGCTCGTTCGGCTATAAGGTACGCGAAAGCGGATCGGCCCGCGACGTCAACCGCTCGATCAACAGGATGCTCGCCGAGGTCAAGGGGCGCGGTGAAGAAAACTATCTGTCGACGCTCGCCATACGCGCTATGGCCAAAGCCATCTATTCGACTGTCAACATAGGCCACTACGGTCTCGCCTTCGACTATTATACCCACTTCACTTCGCCAATACGCCGCTATCCCGACATGATGGTCCACCGCCTTCTTGAGAAATATCTCGCGGGTGGGCGTAGTGTCAATGCCGCCAAGCTCGAAGACCAGTGTAAGCATTGCAGCGACATGGAGCAGCTTGCAGCCAATGCCGAGCGTGCCTCAATAAAATACAAGCAGGTCGAGTTCATGCAGGAACGTCTCGGTCAGGACTACGACGGAATGATATCGGGCGTTACAGAGTGGGGCCTTTATGTCGAGCTCACCGAGAACCTCTGTGAAGGGCTCGTGCCTGTGCGCGATCTTGCCGACGACTATTACGATCTTGACGACAAAAATCATTGCCTGATCGGTCGCCGCAACGGAACCCGCTACCGCCTGGGCGATGCGGTGAAAGTGCGTGTGGCCCGCGCCGACCTTGAGAAGAAGCAGCTCGATTTTGTGCTTGTCGACGACTTCGGACAGCTCAAGCATGAGCGTCAGGAAAAGCCCGCTACCTTTAAGGAAGCGATGGCCACCTCAGGAAAGAGCCGCGGCGACAAGTCGCGCAAAACGCGCAAACGCGATAACCGCAGCCGCCGCAGATGAGCGTCGTTATAACTGTTGACCGCCTGCGGCTTTTCGCGCGCCACGGCGTCATGGAGCAGGAGCGGCGTGTCGGCAACGAGTTCGAAGTCTCGCTGCGGATTACGTATCCCTCCGTTATCACCCGCGATTCGATCGATGCCACTCTTAACTATGCCGAGGCTGTCGGTGTCGTCAGTGAAGTCATGGCCGAACCGTCGCAGTTGCTCGAGCATGTTGCGTGGCGTGTCAGCGAAGCCCTGCGCCGCCGGTTCCCTGCCATAGAAGCCATAGAGACAACGATAGTCAAACTCCGCCCCCCGATTGAGGGAGCGGAGCTTGCCGGGGTAGGGGTGACCTACAGCTGGCCCTGAGGCCGGTCGGTCATTTTCGTTCGAGATATTCGCGGTAGGCCTGCGAGAGTTCGTCGGGGCCTATCCCCATTGATGCCAGACGCCCGAATGTGTCGGCCAGTTCATTGTCGAAGAACTCACGGCGCAGATAATTGTCGGCTAGTCCGGCGGCATTGTCGGCCACAAAGAATCCCATTCCGCGCCGTGAATAGATGATTTCGTTGCGCTCGAGAATCTCGTAGGCTTTCAGAATCGTGTGGAGATTGACGGCCATCTCAACCGACAGCTCGCGCGCCGACGGCAGTTTCTGTCCCTGCTGCCATTCTCCCGCCACGATGCGGCCGAGACACCAGTCGACAATCTGTTTGAAAATCGGTTTGTTAACTGAAAACTCCATTGCTTAAAGGCGGTATTTCTTCAATAAGCGGCCGATCCAGATAAGTTCAGCCACGAAAAGCAGTCCGTTTAGAATGGCCAGATTATAGACGTTGGTGAAGATGTCTTCGAAGAATTGCAGACCGTTGTGGCTGTTGTAGAGCAGAGCGATGCTCACTCCAAGGGCGATACCGAGACCGAATATGGTTCCGAAAACTGTCAGTATGCTGTTGCGGACAACATGGCGCCGACTGCGTATTACCGTTATCATTACAAGTCCCGTCATCAGAATGTTCGACAGTTCATCCACAAATGCCAGACCCCAGGTCATCCGGTTGCTGTCGGGAACCATAGTGGTGAAAATCCTGATGCTGTCGTCGAAGATGCCTATTCCGCACAGATACCATGTCATGTAGATGAGAACCGGAATGACGATGAAGCTGATAAGGAACATGGCCGTGAAGCGTGTGGCCGTTGTTGTCGGCAGCATGGCGTCGACGTCGTAGCGGCCTGTGTCACTTCTGAAGGCCAGAGGCGAAAAGATCATGACCAACATCAGAATTGTCCGCGACCCGAGGAAAGATAAATTCCAGGGGAGCAGTTTCGACAGTGCCGCGAGTGCTATCCCTGCGCCTGTGATTGCGAAGAGAGTCAGAACGGGACGTCTGTAGTATTTGATCAGCATCGAAAGGCTGCGTAGACTCAATGTGCTCATTTTTCCGCTTTGTTAAGGATTGACATTATTGATTTGGAGACATCTTTCGACATCAGCGCCGAATAGAGCAGCGAATAGTTTATGTCGGTCTGCGGTTCGCCGCTGAGGTTCTCGGTGATTGCGTTGACGGTCGCCAGATTCCATTCCGAGAAGATGGCTCCTTCGGGAATTTCTGTGCCTGAGGTGAAGTTCAGCCGGCTCAGAATGTCGAAAGCCGACATCGCAGTGAGCAGATGGCCGCGGTGAAGAATGATCACGCCGTCGTAGAGTGTCTCGAGGTCGGCGATATTGTGGGTCGACACGATCATCGTCTGTCCGTCGGTGGCCGACTTACTCATCAGCTTGCGCAGTTTCTTGCGCGCGTCGATGTCGAGGCCGTTAGTCGGCTCGTCGAGCATCGTCAGCGGGGCGCGGAGTGCCAGGGTGTAGGCTGTCTGGGCGCGCTTGCGGTAGCCGAGGCTGAGGCGGTCAATTCTTTCCTTGCCGGTAAGGCCGAACTCTTCGAGGTTGGCCTCGAGAAGTTCACGTGAGAACGTCGGATAATAGGGCGCATGGATAGAGGCGAACTCATTGATGGTCTGCGCCGGGAAAATCATGTCGTCGGTCAGCAGGAAGAGACGGCTCAGAGTCGACGCCTCGTGGGCCGTTACGTTTTCTCCGTCGAGAATGACTTGGCCTGAGGTCGGGCGAAGCAGCGACGCGGCAAGACGCATCAGAGTCGTCTTGCCGGCGCCGTTCTCACCCAGCAGAAGCCAGGTGCCCTCGCCGATACGGCAGCTGACGTCGGTCAGCGCCTCCGCATTCTTGGCTTTCGGGTAGGTATATGTCAAATCTATTAGTTCGAGCATAATGGTTATGTTTTTTTTGGTTAGTTCTGGATGATGAAGGGGTCAGTGTCTGCCCTTTTGAAAAATCGAGACATCGAAGCCGGCTACAGCGAGAGCCGACATCGTTACGAGCGCAGAGGCAATCACGGCACGGTTTCCTTTGCTGCCGCTCTTAGCCGACGAAGTGGCCGTTGCTGCGAATCCTGTGGCCAGAGCTATCGCCAATGCCACTGTTAATGCGCGTCTCGATTTTATGAGCTTCATAATGTTTGAGTGTTATAGTGAAGTAGAACACTGCAAAGGTGCACACTTTTAAAATTCCCTCCAAATATTTTGTCAAAAAAATGAATGGAGAAGGCGAAAAACAATCATATCGACCAATTTTTAGGATATTTTTCGGGAGCTCGGATGCCTTGAATAAAATTTACCGAAAAAAATGGTCAAAAATTTTGGTGGTTCAGAAAAGTTCACTACCTTTGCAACGCAATTGCGAGAGAGCATTGCTGAAACGCGAAAATAGCTCAGTTGGTAGAGCACGACCTTGCCAAGGTCGGGGTCGCGGGTTCGAGTCCCGTTTTTCGCTCAAATCATTGTCGCATTTTCCTCTCAGTCCGCGTTTCGACGGTAAAAATTCGTCCGGGTGGTGAAATTGGTAGACACGCTACTTTGAGGGGGTAGTGGCCGAAAGGCTGTGTGAGTTCGAATCTCATCTCGGACACCAACGAGGGTTGCAGAATTTCTGCGACCCTCATTTTTTTGTACCCCCGCGGACTATCAGGGGCGCGACCACCTATTCTGATATGTTGCCCGACTGCTATGATGTCGCTCTTGCGTTTACCGAATGTTTATAGAAAAAGAAAAGAGCATCAGAAAACTGATGCTCTTAATCTGGAGGGGTGAACAGAGGGTCTCGAACCCTCGACCTTCGGAACCACAATCCGACGCTCTAACCAACTGAGCTATGCTCACCATATTGGCTTTTGACGCTGCAAAGGTACGACAAAGTTCTCACCTGACAAAATCTTTTCGCGATTTTTCTCGAAAATTCTTTCTTGATCATAGCCGAAGAAGTTGTAGACGCGCTCACGGTTTTCCGAATACCTCGATTTCGGAGATGCAGACGTCATTCCATTTATCGCCGGGATAAAAGTCTTCGATGATTAGGTTATAATAATCGTATTGTCCTGTTTTTCGCAATGTAATAGTCTGGGGTTCTGCGGTGTCGGAAAGCGTTCCCGAATAAAGATTGTCGGCTAAATTCGAGCCTTCGGTGCATCCCATTATCGTTATGTTCTTTACTCGCGCATTAGTTATACCTGGACTATATCAGGGCAATATTGGGTAAAAAACAATGACGACTCAGTTAGATGCGCATGAGCTTGACTCATTTTTATAAGAGACTTTATGATCTGTTAATTCATTGATGTGATCAATGAATTTCTCGCCAGTTGTCACATAGTCGGGCACTGACAAGCCTAACTTTCGGATTTTAGGAAGTCGAGCCTGTATTTCATTATTCATGGTTTCTGCCTTTGAATAATTATAGGGATCAGAGTATATGGGATAAAGAATATCTACAAGCATAGTGAGAGCAGCTTTTTGAGCTTGCTCTTTTTCACCAATGGCGACAAGGTATGTCAGTTTTGGATTGGCATGAGTAAGGTGCTGTCGAATTTGTTCAACGTCGGTGGTTAATTTCCACCAGCGTATTAATATTACAATAGAGAGGATAATGTAAGCAATCATTACAATTAGAGTAAAGATTGCGAACCCAGACATTTCATTCTCACGGCTCGAATAGCCATAGTCGCCGTAATAGGCGAATGCGCTGATCGCTGGAATTAAAGCGCAAAGGACAACTGCGAATTTCTTCATTATATATCAATATTATGATTTTGAAATGAAAGCACTTTTGAACGAAGACATGTCCATATGATAGACAAAACAATTAATGTCAAGGTTATAATTGTATTTGTTGAATTTAAGATGTCTACGATATTTTGCAGGGAGTCAGTTTGTTCAAAAGAATAGTCAGATATATTCTGATACATGGGGACTAATTGGGCCCATATCATATCGCCTATTGTTGAAACGACAACCGATAAAGTAGTAACGGGTCAGCGGATTTTCCCGGTGTGCAGACGGTGTATCGGAGTAGAGTGCTATCTTTGCAGGATGAAACCTACCCAACTTTTACGCGCCATCCTTCCGGATGTTCTGATCGACAATTTCGAAGTCGACCATTTTGAGAAAACCGACACCCGTTTCGACATCTGGCTTGACGAGAAAAAAGTCCAGATGCGGGAAGACAAGAACAATACTTCAGTAATTGCATACGGATTCGGGGAATATCATACGATACAGGATTTCCCGATACGTGGCCGTGCGACATATCTGCATGTGCGCAAGCGCAAATGGCTTGACAAGGAGAGCGGTGAGATATTCAGTTATGACTGGGATGTCTCGGAGTTCGACGGCACACGGCTCAACGCAGAGTTCGTGGCTTTTTTAAAAGAGGGAGATTGAGACAACGCCTGTAAGCATCTCCACACTTGCGGTGCGCAACGGACTCAATGGTCAGACATTGCGAAGGCAATACAAGGAGAAGATCAGCGGTTATCGTAGCTGGAACCAGCTTGATCATGCCGAAGAATACATACTTTATCCCGAGAATCTCGGTACGGACATGAGTCTGGATGAGACATGCCTCAGTAACGGGGACGTCTACACCATACTGACCAATAAGGCCGCCCATGGAGGCAATGGAGCGCTGGCGGCCATGATACGCGGTGTGGCCACAGATACCGTGTCTGGCGTACTGAGGATGATACCGCTTCGCGAACGGTGCAAGGTAAAGACTGTCACAACCGATTTGTCCTCGGCGATGATGCTGACGGTACGGACGGCCTTTCCCGGGGCCTCCCTGATCAATGACCGTTTCCACGTGCAGCAGCTCATTTCAGAGGCTGTCGACCAGCTGAGCATACGCCACCGCTGGGAAGTCCTTGACGCCGAGAACAAAGCGATTAAAGAACATCGTGCACGCCGCAAGGCCGCGAAAACGAAAACCGAACGGGAGCTTATCGGACAATGGGAACCTGAACGGATGGAGAACGGCGAGACACTTCCGCAAATCATGGCCCGAAGCCGCCATATCATACTCAGACACAAATCAAAATGGAACACACAACAGTCCGAACGGGCAGAAATTCTTTTCAAAAAGTTTCCCGATCTGGAAAAAGCTTACGGGCTCTTCCTTAAACTCGTCGATATTTTCAATGAGAAGACCGAACCGTCCGCCGCACGGCTGAACCTTGCCAGATGGTATAACGAAGTCGAAGCTTTCGGAAACAATGAATTCAACAAAGTGCTTGAAACATTCGAGAACCACAATACTACTATCGTAAACTATTTCGAACGGCGGCTCACAAATGCCGCTGCCGAATCTTTCAACGCCAAGATAAAGGCATTCCGAACGCAGTTCAGGGGAGTCGGCGATATAAAATTCTTCATGTTCAGGCTGGCCGCACTCTATTCCTGAGACAACGTCTGCCCACCGGGAAAATCCGCTGACCCATAATAGTTTAATGTTTACTATACAAACGAGTTTGTCGGTTTGCAAATCATGGAATAACAATATTTTCTTTTGTAATTAACCATGATTCGTGTTTATTAATGGCTGTCTGATTTATTTTTGGTATTTGAATATGGCTTTAATGCGAGTCAAACCAGCAGTTCCTAAAATGAGCAGTGCTGCATATTGAAATGTTTTGGCAAGTCCGAAAAACACCGCCCATAATACACCTTTCGTTGTTGCCGATACGGGAAGCAATATCTGAGTAAATGAAACTATATAGCTGATTACACAGAGTGTTGCCACTACTATACCTGTACGAAACGACAGCCTGCCAAGCCATTGTTTGAATCGAATGAAAGTAGGTGGCATAACAATTAAAACATTTTTTTACGATTATCGTTTGTCTCCTTCTATTTGTTCCATTGCCTTCATAGGACATTTTCTCACGCATTTGCCACACTCGATGCAAAGGTTGTAATCTATCACCGGAAAACCGTCGGCATCCTGTAAAATGGCACCGACCGGACACATCTTAATCAGTGGACATACATGGTTGTGTGGGCATATATTTTTATTGACCTGTATCATGATACTGTTTTTGTTTGCAAAATTAAGCATTATTCCTTGTTCTACGAAATAGATTTTTTATATCTTAGCATCGAAATTATCGAATACAAACAAAGTTATATGACACTTCAACAAATGGAATACATAGTGGCGGTTGATAAATACCGCCATTTTGCAAAGGCGGCGGAGTCGTGCGGCGTTTCGCAGTCAACCTTGTCTTCACTTGTTCAAAAACTGGAGACAGAACTTGATGTGACTATATTTGATCGCAACAGTCATCCGGTGAAGCCGACGGCTGTCGGTGAAGAAATCATCAGCCGGGTAAAGCGAGTATTGTTCAATGCCGCACAGGTCAAAGAACTGGTGGCTACAAGAAAAGGAGAGTCCGTTGGAAATATCTCGTTTGGGATTATTTCAACGGTTGCGCCATATCTCTTACCCAAGATGTTTAAATATCTGTCGGTCAACCATCCTGACATACATCTGCATGTCGAGGAAGCGAGGGTTTCTACCCTCGGATCAAAACTGGAGCGAGGGGAGATTGATATCGCGCTTATGGCGACACCTGTCAACAACAGCGAATTGCTGGAAATCCCGATTTTTCAGGAACGGCTCATGGCTTATGTCTCCCCTGAATCGTCTATCCACAATGACACTGTTTTGCAGGCAGACCTCCTTCCTATAGATAGCGTCTGGGTGCTACGTGAAGGTTATTGTCCCAATCGCGGTGTTTTCCCTTTCTGTAACAATATCACCGGCAAGCATGCCATATATGAAGCTGGAAACGTAGAGACTCTCATCAAAATCGTGGATGAGAACGGTGGGTATGCAATCATTCCTGAACTGCATGTGCCACTTCTCAGAAAATGCCAACAAGCAAATGTCCGCATATTCGCAAACCCCGAACCGAGTCGTGAGATAGCCTTTGTGGTTCACCGCAATTTCGTGCGTGAACGATTGCTCAACATCCTTGCCGATGCAATAAAGGCCATCATCCCCGCAACCATGCTCTACCAACGGATTAAAAAGTTCCCGATAGCCCTGTAATCGAGATTATCAATATCATTATCTATTTTATCGTTTGTGTCAATAAAGTAAACTGTGTAACTTTGCAGTCGTAAAATGATGTAAACAAGCAAGAACCCCATGGCTCATAAACAATTTTTCCGTTCACTGCCCCGAAAGGGCTTCCCGTTATACTGGATTCTGTTGGTATATCTTGTCGTTGGCTATTTCTGGCCGGTTATCGGTTTCCTTGCCATAATCTGCATGATAGCACCTGTCGCATTTGCCGTGCGCAAAGGACGGTGGTGGTGCGGCAATGCCTGCCCACGTGGTAACTTCTATGACCGTGTACTGACGAAATACTCACCGCACAAACCTATTCCGGCGTTTGTACGCACAAAAGGATTCCGTATCTTCATGGTGATGTTCATCTTCACCATGTTCGGCATACAGATGTACCGAGCCTGGGGAGACTGGAACGACATGGGACGTGTATTCTGGACAATCATACTGATTACCACTATTGTAGGCGTGACTCTTTCTTTTATTTACGCTCCGCGCACATGGTGCTCGTTTTGCCCTATGGGAACGCTATCTGCATGGGAGACTCCTCGCAGCGGCAGACTTCCCAACAACTACCGTCGCATTCTGGTAGGAGAAAAATGTACTACCAGATGTAAGCTGTGCTCTGCAGTGTGCCCCATGCAACTGAAGCCTTATGAGAGCCGGAATGACGAAGAGGGTTTCCTCCATCCCGATTGTATCAAGTGCGGCAATTGCGTAAAAGGATGCCCTCTTAAAGTCCCAGAGATGAAGCCTTGACTGACATAAATCTAATGAGCGCAACGATAGATTACATTAACAAAAAAATAGATTATGATGAAAATTGCAATTCCTCTTTGGTAAGCTCGAACATGAAGTCTTCAGGGAATCTGCTTATATTGCGCCTGACCTGTTCTTTCAGTCGTTTAGTTTCCACGCCATATAATCGGGCCAAGTCACTGTCAATCATAACTTGTTGGCCACGAATTACATGAATTAGGCTTTCAATCGGCAACAACGAAGTGTTATTGCGATTGTCAAATGGTTCCAATTTATTACCTGATTCTTCCATGGGGGGATGCCTTAGTAAATGCAAAGTTACAAAAAATATAGACAGATCAGCAGTCTAATTAATGTTTTCAACATTTGTTGAAAATCAGGTAGATTTTTCTGCGTAATTTTGCATATCTCATATCATATTGATTTATGAAAGCAATAACGGCCAATCATACAAAGCGGAAGCCCCGGCAGTGATGTCGGGGCTTCTATAGGATGAGCAGGAGTATGCGCGTCAATGGATGCAGCATACTTCCTGAGCCTTTATCATATATGCGATCAGAGAATCGTTGGAGCAGATTATCTCATGGAGCCTATCCTGATAGAGGGCCATGTCCTCGATTTTTTTGCGGGCAACTCCCGATTCTTCTGCGGCGCTGATCACTGCCGGCGCTACAACCGTCAGCAACCGGCGGTCGAACGGTTTCGGCAGAATATAGTCTTTGCCGAACGTCAGCCCGTCAACACCGTAAGCCTTGATGATGTCTTCGGGCACAGGCTCCTGCGCGAGTGCGGCGATGGCTCTGGCGGCGGCGACTTTCATAGGCTCGTTGATTTCTGTGGCCCGACAGTCCAGTGCGCCACGGAAAATATATGGGAAGCCGAGCACATTGTTTATCTGGTTGGGATAGTCACTGCGACCTGTGGCAAAGATAAGATCGGGACGCGCCTTGACTGCTGATTCATAGGCAATCTCGGGTTCGGGATTGGCCAGAGCGAACACAATGGGACGGTCGGCCATCGACCTGACCATCTCAGGCGTGACAACGTCGGCCACCGACAGCCCGAGGAATACGTCGGCTCCTTTCATGGCGTCGGCCAGAGTGTGGAGGTCGCGCGTGGTGGCGAACTCGGCTTTTATCGGAGTCAGGGAGCCGCGGTCTTTTCTTATCACGCCGTGGCTGTCACACATGACGATATTCTCATGCTTCAGCCCCAATTCGCAGAACAGGCGTGTGCAGGCTATGGCTGCCGCTCCGGCTCCGTTGACAACCAGACGCACATTCCCTATACTCTTCTCCTGAAGCTTGAGGGCATTGATGAGAGCCGCCGACGAAATTATGGCGGTGCCGTGCTGGTCGTCGTGCATGACGGGGATATCGAGCCGGCTGCGCAGCTCCTTCTCGATCTCGAAACATTCCGGCGCCTTGATGTCCTCGAGATTTATGCCGCCGAAAGTCGGAGCCAGCCGGGCAACCGTTTTGATGAACTCCTGCGGATTCTTCTCGTCGATTTCGAGATCGAAAGCGTCGAGACCTGCAAAAATCTTGAACAGCAAAGCTTTCCCTTCCATTACAGGTTTTCCGGCCTTCGCGCCGATGTCGCCGAGTCCGAGCACAGCAGTGCCGTTCGATATCACGGCCACGAGGTTGCCGCGGTTCGTATAGTCGAAAACTCTGTCGGCATCATCCTTGATTGCCAGGCAGGGATACGCCACTCCCGGCGAATAGGCCAGCGAGAGGTCGTCGGGAGTGTCGTAGGGTTTGGTCGGGATCACCTCGGTCTTTCCGGGGCGCGGATAGCGGTGATAGTCGAGAGCGCGTTGTTCGTCTGATTTCGTCATATCTTAAAAAACTGTTTCGTTCACACTACTAACATATCGTCTCTCCCTATGGTTTTATTGCGTGCGTCGACAAGACGGCGCGCTGTCAGCGGATGCCGAGCAGTTTGTGGAGCTGGAGCGACAGCTTCCAGCGCGGGTTGCGCCTGATATAGTCGATACAGGCTGCGAGATTGCGCTCGTTGTAGACGGCGTCGTTGCGGTCGCAGGGCTGTAGATAGTAACACTGATCGTCAGTGGCGCGGACTCCGGCAAGGCGGTCGATATGGTCGGTGTGGTTCATGTCGAACACAACCTTCAGCTCGTCGATGCGCTGTATCTCGGGAATCATGCCGAATTTAGGCGATACGGTTATCCAGTCGATATGCGCGGCCACGTCATCGGCGAGGCGAACCGTTCCGTTGGTTTCGATATGGACGATCTTTCCCGCGCGTTTGAGCTGTCCGAGCAGTGGAGCAGTGAGCTGTAGAGTCGGTTCTCCGCCGGTCAGAATTACGTGTTCCGACGGAAATTCCCCGACGCAGCCGACAATTTCGGCTTCGGTCATCTCCCGGCCCGACTGATGGTCGGTATCGCAGAAGTCACAGCGCAGATTGCATCCCGAGAAGCGCACGAACGTGGCCGGAGTGCCTGCGAAGCGCCCCTCTCCCTGAAGCGAATAGAATATCTCGTTTACTGTCATAGAGCCGGCCCGTTGAAGGAGTCGTCGACATAGACAGCGATGTTCCCCTCGCTTTCCTGAACCGATGCTTTGTAGCATTGAGGAATCTGGCCGACAACCCATCGGGCTATGTTTTCGGCCGTCGGGTTGAACGGCAGCACGTCGTTGAGATGGCGGTGGTCGAGCGCCCCGTGAATCAGGTCTTTAATATGTTTGAAGTCACAGACCATGCCGTCGGCATTGAGTTCCCGGGCGGCGCAATAAACCGTGATGACCCAGTTGTGGCCGTGGGTGTTGGCGCACTTGCTTTCGTATGACAGCTCGAGCCTGTGCGACCCCGAGATTTCCATGCGTTTGACGACGTAGTACATAATGCTGATTCCTTTTTGACCCCGCAAAGATACAACAAAATCCGCAAAATTACTGATGCGGCGTGGCGGGGGCTTTCAGCTTTATCGATTCGATGTAGGAGGTCTGAGGCGTGCAGTTCTCGATTCTGATGTTCTCGAGCCAGTCGGCGAGGGCTTTGCGGGCGGTAGCGACGTCGGGACGGGCTTCGCGGATCTCTTTGTAGGTGCCGCGCGGAGCCTCGGCGAAGTTCACGATGATTTCCCAGTTCTCGGGGCGCGTGATAGCTGCCATACATGATTTGTCGACCTTTTTGTAGGGCCAGAACGTATAGCCGATATTATTGCTCTCGAGTGTCTCGCAGAAGCGGCGCTGCCATTGGTCGGTGTTATGGCCGATCTCACCCATATACATCGGAAGGTTGACCTTGTCGCGGAACTCGATGAAATTCCCGATCGCCTCGGGAGTGGGATCGCCGCCGTAGCGATGGCAGGTATACATCAGCTTGTCGTCGTAGGTCGAATCGGTGAAGGGCTTGAAGTTGCCGTTCCACTGTGAGCCGCCGAGCAGTATGATGTGGTTTGTGTCGACCGCACGGATAGCCTTTACGGCGCGTTTGTGGAGCCGTTCAAGGCGGGCGTTGAGTTCCTCGACATTGTCGAAATACGGAGCTATAGGTTCGTTGATAAGCTCATAGCCTAAAATTATAGGCTCGTCTTTATAGCGCCGGGCTATCTTCTGCCAGATGTCACAGAAGAGCTGCTGAAGCTTTTCGCTTTCGAAAAGCCAGGGATATCCGTAGCTGTCGTCGATATTGTCGCCTGTCTGGCCGCCGGGTGCGTCGTGCATATCGAGAATGAGATGTAGGCCGTTGTCGCGACACCATCCCACTACGCTGTCGATGCGCGCGAACCCGTCCTGCCGGGCCGTAAGGCCCATGTAGTCTTCGTCGGTGAAGAGCTTGTAGTGGAACGGCAGGCGGATTGTGTTGGCGCCTGTCGAGGCGATGAACTCGATGTCTTTGCGCGTGATATAGTTGTCTTTGAACTGCTGCCAGAATTCGGCGGCATATTCTTCGCCGGCAAGCTGGCAAAGCATCTCGTTAATGAAACGCGGCGAGTTGGTTCGCTGGAAACCGAACATATAGCCCTCGGGGTTGAGCCAGTTGCCGAGGTTCGTACCGCGGATGAATAGTTTTGTGCCGTCGGGCTTGATGAGGTCGGGCCCTTTGACCTCTACAAACTTGCCTGCGCTGGCCTGTCCGGCGGCGCCGAAAAGAGCTGCCGCGGCCACGATGAGAGAGAGTAAACCTTTGGTTTTCATGTTGTTTGAATTAAAGAAATAACGTGATGACTAACTGTTGATGCTGTAAAGATACGAAATAATTTTTAACGTTGCTGCGTTCTTTCGGCTTTAAGGTCTTTAAAGTCCTTAAAGTCTTTAAGGTCCTTAATAACTTAATACTTTGAAGTATGCCGGAAATCATCAAATCGACGGGCGATTATAAGAAGCTGCTGTCATATCAGAAGACTGATGTGATTTACCAGATCACATTTTTCTTCTGCCACAACTTTCTCGATATTGGAGACCGCACTGTCGACCAAATGATTCAGGCAGCGCGCTCGGGCAAGCAGAACATCATTGAGGGGTGTGCTGCTTCTGCCACATCGTCAAAGACCGAGCTGCGTCTGCTCAATGTTGCGAAGGCAAGCCTGAAGGAATTGCTTGAGGATTACGAAGACTATCTGAAAACACGCGGCCACCGACAGTGGCAACAGGGCAGTCCCGAGTTTGAGGCGATGCGCCGCCTTGGCGCCACCCGCAATGATGCGACATATTTTATGGGGCTCGTGGCGTCGCGGCCTCCCGAGACTATAGCCAATATGGCTATAATTCTGCTGAATCAGGCTGATTATCTGCTTTTCAGACAGCTCAAAAAGGCCGAAGAAGACTTTATTGACGAGGGCGGCTTTTCCGAGCGAATGGCTGCCGCCCGCCGCAAGCGTCGCAAGTTTTAGACTTCTCGTTAAGGACTTTAAGGATCTTAAGGACCTTTACATTGCCGCGGGTTGGCCAAAAATCTGTATCTTTGCAGGGTTAACCTTCAGTTTATGAAATACAGTGCAATTATCGTTGCGGCGTTGAGCGCCGCGGTTCTCTCTTCGTGTGGCGGCAGCGGCAAGGGTCTTGCCGACGGCGCCTCGGGCAATATGGAGGCCTACGAGTCGGGCGATGTCAACGCCGTCGTTCAGGACAAACCCGAAATCATGATAATCCCCGGCGACCAGACTCTCAAGCGGTTCCATGCCATCGAGTCGGGCAATGGCGGCGTCACTCGCGACTTTCAGAAATATCTGCTGGCCGACCGCGATGCCCGCTCTGTCTTCTCGATAATCCAGGGGGAGTTTCAGAATCAGAACTTCCCGCTCAACGACCTCGAGCAGACTCTGAAGCAGCTCGACACCCGCGGCGCCACCGACATTGCCGACGGCCTCGCCAAGGATTCGAAGACGATTCTGATGGAGACGGCCCAGCCCGACATCATCCTCGAGCTCGACTACGGCACCAAGGGGGATGACAATGTGCTGCGCCACAGCAACGGCCACGACACCCGCGCCGCCTTCACCCTCAACGCCATCGACGCCTACACCAACAAGGTGGTTGCCACGGTGACCACTCCGCCTGTCGAGGGGGAGAGCAAGGCCGAGATCGTCAAGAAGGAGCTCGTCAAACGCCTGCCCGACTTCATGGAGGATATTCAGGAGTATTTCTCCGACCTGCTGACGCGCGGCCGCGAGGTGACGGTGCGCGTCAATGTCGACGAGGGGAGCAATATCAGCCTCGCCGATGTCAGTGCCGAGGGCGACACCTACAGCGACTATATCGTCGACTATATCAAGAAGCACACCGTCAAGGGCGCCTACAAACTTCAGTCGAACACCGACAACGCGCTGGTGTTCACGGGTGTGCGCATCAAGCTGCTCAACAGCGACGGCACGCAGTATGGCGTCTACGACTGGACGCGCGACCTGGCCCGCGCCATGCGCAAAGACCTCGGCGTCAAGGTGCAGAACCGCGCTCAGGGTCTGGGCGAGGTAGTTCTTACTCTTCAAGGAATCTGACATTATGAATAGGCTGATAATCAGACTGGCAGCCGTCTCAGCTATGGCGGTCCTCGCAGCGTGCGGAGGCAACGGCACCAAGTTCAACCCTGCAGAAGATAACCGCGACAGCCGCGACAGCACCGCGGTGGTTGCCGCGCGTCCGGCCGGTGCGCTTGAAGAAGTGCTCGCCATGCGCGGCGTGAAGGTCAGCGTCATTGCGCCCGAGCTTCCCGCCGGATTCTCGCGCGCCGAGGCCGACGGCATCGCCGCCCGCCTCGTCAACGTCTGTGCCGCCAACGGAATCAGCGGCCTGGGCACATCGCCCGGCTTCGTGCTTGGTACGACCATCATCCCCGGCTCGGAACAGCAGACCGGCACGGCGCCGCAGAAGACCATCGTCGAGTATGAGCTCGTCTACTCGGTGGGCAATGCCGCTACCGGCGACATCTACGCCTCGACAACCCAGCGCATCACCGGCGCCGGACGCGATGCCGCCGACGCGCGCCGCAATGCCTTGCGACAGATAAAATCCACCCCGGCGCTCCAGAAGATGCTCAGCGAGGCGTCGGATCGCATCATCGACTGGTACGACAAGAACCTGCCGACGCTCCGTTCTCAGGTTGAGTCGGCAGCCTCGCGCGGCGACTACGCCCTGGCGCTGGCCTATATCGACGCCGTTCCGCAGCAGTCGGCCTCGGTCTTCGCCTACGCCACTGAGGCACGTCCGGCCCTCTTCGACGCCTGGCGCAAGAAGACCGCCGCCGACAATCTCACCGCCATGCGCGCTGCCATAGGCGCCGCCGGCGACACCTTCGACCCCGCCTGCGCCGGCTACTTCGCCCTGATTCCGCCCGGCTCGCCCGAATATGGCGAGGCCGAGAAACTCTTCGCCGTCTATCAGACGCGCTGCGAGGCGCGCGTCAGGGAGCTTGAGGCCAATGCACGCGCCGACACGGCCGCCGCCCGCGAGTTCCGCAAGGTGCAGATGAATTTCAACCAGCAGAAAGAGCTGGCCCAGATCGAGGCCGACAAGGTCGTTGCCAAATATGAGGCACAGGCCAATGCCGCCGCCATGCAGAGCCAGATGGACGACGAGCGCTACGAGAAGCGCAAGGGCTTCTGGTCGAAGCTCGGCGACCGCATCATCGGCGGCATCGATTCGCTGCGCGGCATCGACGAAGAAGATTGACAAACAATACATCGCAATGAAACAGATATACCTGGTATTGGCGGCCGTCGCCGCGCTGCTGCTGACGGCCTGCGGCCACGGCGACGACTACCGCGTCGCCTGCAAGGAGGGTAATTTCGACGAGGCTCACGACATTCTCTCGCGCCTCCACGGGCGCTTCGAAGATGTCTATTCTGAGCACTACGGACTTATGGAATGGCACACCGACGACCGCGCCCTGATCGAGGCTGCCGCTTCGGAATACGGCACGGCGGCAACGCATATTCTGACAACCGAGGCGCGCTGGCTCATCTCGCAGAACGATCCCGAGACTGTCGGCAACGCGCTGGTGAACCTCTTCAACGAGCTCCAGCCCATAGGCAAACGCCTTCCCGAGGGAACGGGCTATCACCCCGGCGGGACTAAGAGCCTCCAGAAGGATTGCGCCGACATCAACTGCTACCGCGAGTATGTCAAGGCTAACAATGCGCTGGCCGACGTTATCCTCGATCTCGCCGTCCACAACCGCGACGAGGCTCTGCTTGAAGTGGCCGTGTCGCATTATCTCGACGAGCCTGAGATTGTCGAGGACGGCTACGACCAGAAGGTCGTCTACCGCCGATCGGACAAGCTCGCCAAGTTTGTCGACTTCGCCCGGTCGAAGGGCTTAGACCAGGTGCCCGGCCTGATGGAGGCCGAGGACTATGGCGTCGAGCTCCCCGAGGTCGAGATGCCGGAGGTCGAGCTCCCCGATGTAGAATTACCTGAACAATAAACCAATCACATAATTTTATGAAATTAAGAACTTTGATTGCGCTGGCCGGACTGCTCGTATGCCTCGGCATGAGCGCGCAGGAATTTAAGATCGGCGACGCCAAATACCGCTCTTTAGGCGACGGAAATGCCGAACTCGTCGACTACAAGAAGGCCAAAGGTGAGGTTACTTTGCCCTCGACAGTCACCGACCCCAAGAGCGGCACGAGCTATTCGCTGACCTCCATAGCGCGCGAAGCCTTTAAGAAAAGCGGCGCCACCAAGATTGTCCTTCCCGAATCGCTCGACTACGACGGAATCGGAACAGCCGCTTTCAAGGACAGCAAAGATCTGACCGAGGTTGTGCTGCCTGAGTCGGTTACGGTGCTTCCCAATGAAGCGTTCATGGGCTGTAAGAGTCTTATAACTGTAAATGATGAGAATATTGAAATTATCGGAGCTGATGTTTATCGAAACTGCAATCTGACACAATGGTCTATACCTTCGTCTGTCAAGATAATCGGCAACGGCGCTTTCGAGTATAATCCGGAATTGAAAATAGTTGAGGTTCAGCCGAATGACCAAATACTTGAGTTCGGGTATGATGTTTTCTATGGTTGTCCGATAGAAGCATTAGTGCTCGGCCGCAGTGTTCATGCTGAAAAAGGCGGTATAGGCCAGAATCGTCCGTTCAACAACAATCCGGCGCTGCGTCAGATAATAATCGGTCCGAAAGTCGACTATCTTTCGCCTGACTTCTTCGAAGGATGCACGAACCTTCAGGTTGTAAAACTCTCAAATCCTGAAATTAGCGCACCTATGGCGAAAGCTCTCGGACAATTAGGCGGCAATGCCATGGTTTATATCGGCGACGAGGCTATTGACGTCCCGAAAGCTATAGAATACAATCTTAAGTCGGCGTTGTTTAAGAGATACGCAGCCAAATATATTGGAGCAACCGCGAATAGAGACGAACATGGCGATCTCTATAACCCGTGGTTCAATTACCTTGCGGGTGTGATGAGATCCGACTATGGTGGATATACACAGCTTTCTGAACAAGACATCAAAGATCATCTCGATCTTTTCTATCAGATGCTCTACGAAATAACCGACAACATTTTCGCAGAATGGACTCTGCCGTTCGTGGAAAATGAGTCGCTGTCGATCAATGGTGTCGCCAACAACCTTATCGGTGCCATCATTATGGAGAACGGCGGAAGCAGACTCAGCGGCATCCGTGGATGGGCTGATATGGATCTGCTGCGCAAGGATGTCGCCGCCGGCGACAGTTCGCGCCTCCACGACTATGAGGTTCTGCTCGGACTTGCCGAACTGAACCTCAAAGCTGATCCTAAGAATAATGTCTATGCCTGCGCGCTCCAGCTCGCCGGTCTCTGCGGTACGGGTCAGTGGGAAAAGGCGGCAGCTTACTATCCGAAGGCCCATCGTCTGATCACCGATAACGGCAAGTATGGCGTGCCGGCTGAGGTGACCTACATGCGCGACGTCATCAACGAGCATGGCTTCAAGGCCAAAGATCCCGTCTACGCCAAAGCCGGGGCCAAGGGCCGCAAGGGCGCCAAGAGCGGCGGCGGAAACAGCTACCAGAAGAGCGAGCTGCTCGAATACTTCTTCGAGAAGGGCTACCAGAAATATAAGGAGCACCGCGACATGCGCCGCTTCAAGCGCTGGCTGCGCAAAACCGGCCGCATCTAAACAAGCGAGGGGGCTCCGATGCCCCCTCTTTTGTTTTGTAAGGACCTTAAGGACTTTATGGTTTCTAAAGGTTGATGGCGGACTGGCCGGAGGTGGAGCGCGAGAGTGAGCGGATGTCGCTGGTGGGGATGTTGATGGCCGACTGGCCGGAGGCGTCGGCGTTGAGGGCGTCGGCTTTGCAGGTGGCGATGTTGATGGCCGACTGGCCGCTGGTTGTGAGGCTGACGTCGGTGGCGGTGACGAAGCCGAGGTTGGCGACCGACTGGCCGGAGCATCCGGCGTTGATGTCGGCTGCCGTGACGTCTTTGCAGCGGAACACGCTCTGGCCCGAGGTGCCGACGCTGAGCTGCGTGGTAGCGATGTTGTCGATGATGGTGAGGCGCGCCTGGCCCGTGGTTTCGAAGGCGAGCTTGTCGCCGAAGCCGGTGCCGCGCAGGGTGAACTGTGACTGGCCGTGGGCCGTCGCCTTGTTAATGACGGGCATCGTTACCGTCACGTCGACCTTCTTCAAGAGCTGGCGCAGGATGGCGTTGTCGTTGGTGTTCCAGCCGATGTCCAGACTTTTCCCGTTCTTAGCGACGGCGAGATACTGAAAATAGGCTTCGGGAGCTTCAACGGCTACGGAGTATTCGGCACCCGTTGTTATCTCGACGTTGAAATGATAGCCTGCATCGACTTCAGAGAAGCCTCTGACGCTGAAGTTTCTGACGACGGAAGGCTTCTGGACCACCGTTTCGACAGAAACTGATTTCGAGGATGAGCACGATGTTGTTGTTAAAGCCGCTGCGCATATCAGGGCGCATGAGGCGATGGCGATGATTCTGTTCATTGTCGGGGGTTGAGGTTAGTTGTTTTCTATATAGACGCAACTCGACTGCATTTTATGACACTGAAGGCCAAATTTTTTTGCAATAAAATGTCGCGGAGCGACTGTACGGCCTGTTAACCGCGTACAGCCGAGAGGCTGTGCGCGGAAAGTCCGTCCAACCAACAATACAGTCGCGGCGCGACTGAACTACACCGAGCAGAAATGAAGTCGCTCCGCGACTATGAGGATGGGAGTGGCTACTCTCCGCGCACTGGCAGTGCCAGTACGCGGTTAACAGGCCATTTAGTCGCTCCGCGACTTTTTTGTTCAATAAAAGCAGCGACGGCGCGCCGGTGAGGGCGCGCCGTCGGGAGTGTTCAGCAGTGATTGCCGGTTATTTCTTGAGCCACTTGTCGAGCCAGCGGAAGAATACGCGCTGCCAGAGGATAGCGTTCTGGGGCTTCAGAATCCAGTGGTTTTCGTCGGGGAAGATGAGCATCTCGGCGGGCACACCGCGGAGTTTGGCGGCGTTGAAGGCCATCTCGCCCTGCGACGAGAGGATGCGGTAGTCGAGTTCTCCGTGGGTAATCAGAATCGGGGTGTCCCATTTGTCGACGAAGCGGTGGGGCGACGTGGCGAAGGTTGCCTGAGCCACAGGATTTTCCTTGTCCCAGTAGGCGCCGCCCATATCCCAGTTTGCGAACCACATCTCTTCGGTCTCGAGATACTGGGTCTCGATGTTGAAGATTCCGGCGTGGGCGATGAAGCAGGCGAAGCGCTTGTCGTGGTGGCCGGCGAGCCAGTAGACCGAGAAGCCGCCGTAGCTGGCACCGACAGCACCGATATGGTCGGCGTCGACATATTCCTTACGCTTGGCGTAGTCGACAGCCGAGAAGTAGTCGCGCATGTTCTGGCCGCCATAGTCGCCGCTGATCTGTGCGTTCCATTCAGTGCCGAAGCCGGGGAGACCGCGGCGGTTCGGGGCGATGACGACATAGCCGTTCGAGGCCATGAGGGCGAAGTTCCAGCGGTAGCTCCAGAACTGGCTGACAGCCTGCTGCGGGCCGCCCTGACAGTAGAGGATAGCGGGATATTTCTTGGTGGCGTCGAAGTTGGGCGGGAGAACCATCCAGACGAGCATCTTCTTGCCGTCGGTTGTCGGAACCATGCACTTTTCGACAGTCGGCATCTTCAGCGACGACAGCAGCTGGGTGTTGACGTCGGTCAGCTGATAGACGCGCTTGTCGTTGACGACGAAGATTTCGTTGGGTGCCATCATCCAGTGGCGAAGGGCAACGACGCTCTTGCCGACGGGGGCCAGTGAGGCATAGTCGCAGAAGTCGTCGTTGATTGTCTTGACCTCGTGGCTCTTCACGTTGATCGAGAAGATGGGGGTCAGGCCGTCTTTCGGGGCGAGGAAGTAGATCGAGCGTCCGTCGGGGTTCCAGGCGATGGCGTCGGCGGTGTAGTCCCAGTCGGCGGTGAGGTCGGTGCGGGTGCCTGAGGCGAGATCCATCATGAAAATACGGTTCTTGTCGCTCTCATATCCGTCGTGTTCCATCGACAGCCACGCCAGCGATTTTCCGTCGGGAGAGAAGGCGGGATTGGTGTCGTAGCCCATCATGCCTTCGGTCAGGTTGCGCGTTGTCCGGGCGGCGATGTTGTAGAGATAGAGGTCGGAGTTTGTCGACACGGCATACTCCTTGCCGGTTTTCTTGCGCGAGGTGTAGACGAGGCTCTCGCTGTCGGGCGACCATGCGAACGACTCCACTCCCCCGAAGGGCTTCATGGGCGATTCGTAGGGCTCGTCTTTCATTATGTCGACGATGTTGACGACCTCGCTGCCGGTGAAGTCGGCGAGGAAGGGGTGGGGCACCTCGGTGACCCATTCGTCCCAGTGCTTATACATAAGGTCGTCGATGATGCGGCCCGTTGCCTGAGGCAGGTCGGGATAGGCGTCGGCGGCCGTGCGGCCGTATTTGACGTTGCTGACCATGACAACGCGCTTAGAGTTGGGGCTGAAAACGAAGCCCGAGATTCCTTTCTCGATATGGCTCACCTGAACGCGGTTCTGGCCGTCGGCATCCATGACCCAAAGCTGGCCGACCTTGTTTTCGTCGGGATAGATGAAGGCGATGCGGCGTCCTCCGTCGATCCAGCGGGCATTGCTTTCGCTGGCGGGAGTGCGGGTCAGGCGGATCGACCGACCTGCTTCCTTGAGATCGATGAGGTAGAGGTCGTTGTTGCTCTTGTTCTGCTCGACGCTCTCGTAAGAGACGCCGTAGAGCACTTTCGAGCCGTCGGGCGATACCTGCGGGTCGCTGACGCGGCCGAGGGCCTCCAGTGCCTCGATGTTGAAGATTCCGTCGGCTGGAGCTGTGAAGGCCGGCTTGTCGATCAGGGGGGCGTTCTCAGCTGCCGTGGCGCCGAGGGCTGTGGCAATCATTGTCGTTGCCATTGCTAATTGTTTGAACATGGTGTAGATAGGTCGTGAATTTTATTTGATGAGATATTGCGATGAAATCGACTCGCACTGGTGGACACGACGGATAGTGTCGGCAAAGAGCGGAGCAACCGAGAGGATTGTGGCTTTCGGATTCTCGCGGTGGTAGGGGATGGAGTTGGTGAAGATGATCTCGGTCAGCGAACTGTCGAGAACGCGCTGGGTGGCGGGGTCGCTCATGACGGCGTGGCTGCAGAGGGCACGCACGCTCTTGGCGCCGTTCTCCATCATGAGGTCGGCGGCTTTGGTGATTGTGCCGGCGGTGTCGACCATGTCGTCGATGAGGATTACGTTCTTGTCCTTGACGTCGCCGATGACGGTCATCTTCTCGACAACGTTGGCTTTGGCGCGCTGTTTGTGGCAGAGAACAAGAGGTACGTTGAGATATTTGGCGTAGGAGTTCGAACGCTTTGCGCCGCCGACGTCGGGGGTGGCGATGACGAGGTCGGGGAGGTTGAGGTTCTGAATATAGGGAATGAAGACATTCGATGCGTAGAGGTGGTCTACGGGAACATCGAAGAAGCCCTGGATCTGGTCGGCGTGGAGATCCATGGTGATGAGGCGGTCGACTCCGGCCACGCTCAGAAGATTGGCAACGAGCTTGGCGGCGATCGAAACGCGCGGTTTGTCTTTGCGGTCCTGACGGGCCCATCCGAAATAGGGCATTACGGCGATGACGGTGCGGGCGCTGGCGCGGCGGGCTGCGTCGATCATCAGAAGAAGCTCCATGAGGTTGTCGGAGTTGGCGAAGGTCGACTGGACGAGATAGACGTCGCGGCCGCGGATAGATTCTTCGAACGAGACTTCGAATTCGCCGTCGGCGAAGTGCTGGATGTTCATCTTGCCGAGTTCTACGCCGAGGTTCTCGCAGATTTCCTTGGCCATATACTCTGAGTTAGTGCCTGCAAATACCTTGTAGGGCGAAAGGATGGGATTGTTTGACATATTGTTGGGCGTTGATAAGATTGGGTTATTGTTTGTTTTGGTTTTTCAGGTTGTCGGTGGCGCGCGCGGCGGGTCGGCGGCGCGTTGTCAGTTTCCACGCCACGGCTCCGAACGGCTCGACTTCGGTTTCGAAAGGAACTTTCGAGCTGAAGGTCTTCACACCGGCAGCGCCGCTGAGAAGATCGGTGGCGCGGGCATTGACGGCCGCCTGAATTCCGAGGATGTCGAGGGCGTGCTGCGGAATGTTGATGCTCATGGATGCCTTTTCGGCCCCGAAGTTCAGGGCTGCGACGATCACTTCGCGTCCCTGACAGCGCAGGAATAGGTAATTGCGGTGGGGATTGACCGTTGGGTTGTCGTAGTTGACATACATGAGGTCGAAGAAGGCGCCTTCGCGCAGGGCGGCTTCGTCGTTGCACGCGCGAAGAACCGTCCGATAGAGGCGGCGCAGCCACTGCTCGCGCGCGGTCAGCGAGGTCTGCCCCCCGACGTCGGCGAGCCAGCGGCGCAATGTCGACAGACTCCAGTAGTCGAAGATGGTTGTGCGTCCGTCGGCTCCGCTGAATCCTTCGCTCTCGAGGGCCTGCTCGCCGAGTTCCTGCCCCATGTAGATCATCATCGGGCCTGTCGACATCATCGACGAGGCGACGAGCGAGGGGAGCACCAGAGCCGGATTGCCGGCATACTGCGGCGAGCCGAAGCGCTGTTCGTCGTGGTTCTCGAGGAAGTTGAGCATGTGGGCCTGGATTCCGTCGACGGTCTGCCAGGCGCTTGTCAGGCGCGCGGCACTGACGTTGCTGCACATTATTCCGCGCAGGGTGTCGTAGAGGTTGACTTTATCGTAGAGATAGTCGAAGCCGAGGCTTGCGATGAAGTCGCGGTAGAGGGCTACGTCGTATATCTCAGCTATGAATATCAGTTCGGGATTGATGGCTTTCACCTGAGGAATGGCCCACATCCAGAACTCGCGCGGAACCATGAAGGCCATGTCGCAGCGAAGCCCGTCGATTTTCCGGGCGGCCCAGAAACGCATTATGGCCAGCATCTTCATCCAGGTGTCGGGAATGGGGTCGAAGTGGCGCGAGCCGTCGCCGTAGTCGACGCCGTAGTTGAGTTTTACGGTCTCATACCAGTCGTTGGGGCCGGGGAAGGCGTTGAAGCAGTCGTTGCCCGATGCTTTGGCCGGGAACTCCACGTAGGCCCCGGGCCCTTCGCCGAGGTCGATATTGGGCGAGAACAGCTGCCGGGGTATATAGTAGAAGTTGTTGTCGCGTCCGAAGAAAAGGTCGCTGTTGTCGCGTGAGCCGAGGTTTTCGGCTCCGGCGGGAAGCCGGTCGCTGTGGTATTGCCGGGCAACGTGGTTCGGCACAAAGTCGATGACCACTTTCAGCCCGGCGGCATGGATCCGGTCGCAGAGTGCGTCGAATTCCTCCATGCGGCGGTCGATGTCGACGGCCAGATCGGGATCGACGTCGTAATAGTCTTTAATGGCGTAGGGCGAGCCGGCTTTTCCCTTGACGATGTGGGGATTGTCGGGCGCGATGCCGTGGGCACTGTAGTCGGTGGCGGTAGCGTGCTCAATGATGCCGGTCAGCCATATATGGGTTATTCCGAGGTCTTTTAACGAGGCGATGATTTTGTCGTCGATGTCGTTGAATTTGCCCGAGCCGTTCTGATCTATGTCGCCGCCGGGAATATTGGCGGTGTTCGCGTTGGTGAACAGGCGTGGCAGAAGCTGATAGATTATCGGTTTCATTTCTTGGATGATGCGGTCGGTGAGGAAATGTCGCCACCCTTGTGCGGCGCGAAGCCTGCGGCCATCATCGTCGACATTGCGGCGTTGTAGCCCTGACGGAACACTTTGGTGATTTCCTTAAGATTGAAAACTTTATATTCAGCGACCTGAGCCATGTCGATGGCAATGTCGCAGAGGGCCAGATCCTGATTGATGTTCGACTTGACGGCCATATTGTAACTGGCGTGGGCCATGTCGAGCAGCGTGTCTTTATAGCGCCGCTTCGGCAGTGGGCTGCAATTCAGCCCGATCAGATATTTGCAGCGCTCGCGGATAGCCCATGCGGGAAGATTGTGGAGCACTCCGCCATCGATATATCTGATTCCGTCGATCTTCGCGGGCCTGAATATTATAGGTATCGAGCATGAGGCGGCGACAACTTCGGCAATATCGCCCGTTTCGAAGGCGTGGGGACAGCCGTTGTCGATGTCGGTGGCGCAGACAACAGTCTTCAGCGGAAGGTCTTCGAGTCGCTTTGCCGGGACGTGGGCGGCAATCAGGCGCTTGAATCCGTCCATTTCGAAAAAGCCGTTTTTAGGAACGCAGAGGCTCGTCAGGTCTGAGAATTTAAGCCCGGCGAAAAGCTCGACGATTTTCTCGGGCGCCATTCCTCCGGCGGTCAGGACGGCCACTACCGAGCCGGCGCTGACGCCGGCGACGATGTCGGGCTTTATGCCCAGTTCTGTCAGAGCTTTCATTGCGCCGGCGTGGGCGAAGCCTCTGGCGCCGCCTCCGCTGAAAGCAACGCCGATACGATAGGGCTTTTTGTTCAGAAAATTAAACACTCGCCGCCTGGGTTTCAAAGTTTCTGCCTGCAAAGTTAGCGATTTTGGCGCAACTTTGGGCGGAAATGAGTAATTTTGCGCAACGAATTAACAATGCCAATCTAAATTCACAAAGCTATGGGCCTTTTTGACCGACTTAAGGCGCGTGCTGTAGCGTCGCGCCAGCGCATTGTGCTCGCCGAAGGATACGAGCCGCGCACTTTGACGGCTGCCGACCGCATTATCGCAGACGGCATCGCCGATGTCACTCTCATAGGCGATCCCGCCACTATCCACGACCTCGCTGACGAAATGCACCTCCCCAATATCGCCAACGCCAACATTGTCGACCCCTCCAGCGAAGAGGTTATCGACAGATATGCCCCGCTGCTCTACGAGCTGCGAAAAAAGAAAGGCATGACGCCAGAGCAGTCGCGCCTCACCGCCGCCAACGCTCTTTATCTGGGTTGCCTGATGATAAAGGCCGGCGACGCCGACGGCATGGTGGCCGGCGCGATGAACACGACCGGCAACGTGCTCCGCGCAGCTTTCCAGGTTATCAAGACATCCCCCGGAATCTCTGTTGTCAGCGGCGCGTTCGTGATGGTGCTTCCGCCCGATAAGAAATTCGGCACCGACGGACTGATGATTTTCGCCGATTGTGCCGTTGTTCCCGATCCTACAGCCGAAGAACTTGCCCAGATTGCTCTGGCGTCGGCAAAGACAGCCCGCGATATAGCCGGAATCAATCCGAAAGTCGCCCTTCTGAGCTATTCGACAAAGGGGAGCGCTTCAGGCGAGCGGATCGACAAGGTTATCCGCGCCACCGAACTGGCTCACGAACTCGATCCGTCGCTCATTCTCGACGGTGAACTGCAGGCCGATGCCGCCATCGTTCCCGACGTGGCCAACCACAAGGCGCCTCAGTCGAATCTCAACGGACGCGCCAATGTTCTGGTGTTCCCGAGTCTCGAGGTCGGCAATATCGCCTATAAGCTCGTGCAGCGTCTCGGCGGAGTGCAGGCCGTAGGCCCCGTGCTTCAGGGTCTCGCCGCTCCCGTCAACGATCTTTCGCGCGGCTGCTTCCCCGAAGACATCTACAAAACAGTCATCATAACCTGTAATCAGGCTATCGGCGCCAAAGAAGCCGCCAAAGCCTGACAATTAACCTTATCGATCATGAAGATTCTTGTTTTAAACAGCGGTTCAAGCTCGGTCAAATACAAGCTCATCGACAGCGTCAGCGGCGAAGCTCTCGCCGAGGGCGGAGCCGAGAAACTCGGTCTCGACGACGCTTTTCTGAAATATAAGCGCCACGACGGCTCGAAGGCCATCGTAGAGCTCGGTGCCGGCGCCGGCCACGTAGAGGCTATCAAGGCCATCCTGAATATTCTGACCGATCCTGTCGAGGGCTGTATCAAAAGCTACGACGAGATCGAAGCTGTCGGACACCGCGTTGTCCATGGCGGCGAGAAGTTCAACAAGAGTGTGCTGATAACCCCCGAAGTGCGCGAGAAAATACGCGAGTGCTATCCGATCGCTCCGCTCCACAATCCTGCCAACATGACCGGCATCGAGGCTATCGACGAGCTCATGCCCGACGTGCCTCAGGTCGGAGTGTTCGACACCGCCTTCCACCAGACTATGCGCCCCGAGGCATATCTCTATCCTCTGCCCTACAAATATTACGAAGAGGACGATGTACGCCGATATGGTTTCCACGGAACCAGCCACCGCTACGTGTCGGCGCGCGCCGCCGAATTCCTCGGACTGCCGATCGAGAAGCTAAAGATGGTCACCTGCCATATCGGCAACGGCGCCTCGATAGCCGCTGTCGACGGCGGCAAGAGTGTCGACACATCCATGGGCCTCACCCCAACTGAAGGTCTCATGATGGGAACACGCTGCGGCGATGTCGACGCCGGTGCCCTCATATTCCTCATGAAGCGCCATAACCTCTCGGCTGACGATCTTATGCGTATCGTCAACAAGGAGAGCGGTGTGCTTGGAATCAGCGGTCTGAGCAATGATATGCGCGAAATCGAGGCTGCCGTCGAGGCAGGCGACGAGCGCGCTACTCTCGCTCTGGCGATGGACGAGCTGCGCATTGTCAAATATATCGGCGCATACGCCGCAGAGATGGGTGGGCTCGATGTCATCGTCTTTACAGGCGGAGTAGGCGAGAACCAGACCGGACTGCGCGAGGATGTGTGCCGTCCGCTCGCCTTCATGGGCGTTGAGATCGACAAGAGTGTCAACGACACGCTCCGCGGCCGTGAAGCTCTCATCTCGACGAAAGATTCGCGCGTGAAAGTCGTCGTCATCCCCACCGACGAAGAGCTCATGATCGCCCGCGACACCGCCGAGATCGTCTCCGCCCTCTGATCCTGAAAGATTCCCTGTTAAATCCCGGTTAATCCTGCTAAATCCCGATTAACCGGGATTTATCTATTGTCGGTGGAGGATGAAGCGGAGGGAGTTGCCGGGCGATTCGTCGGGGCGTTCGGCAGTTCGGTAGCCGGGCTTGGTGAGGGTGATAGGGAGCACGGCGCGTTGCTCGGCCAACGGCAGAGTTATCGAGAAACTGCCGTCGGCGCCGGTCACGGTCCGGTGACCCGCGACTGAGACTGTCACTCCTTCGAGCGGATTCAGGTCAGAGTCGGTGACGGTTCCGGCGAAGGTTGCGAAAGAATTGTCGCGCTTCATGTCGATGACAATGTCGCGGCGCAGGCCGAAACCGGTGGGTATCATGGTGTCGACCGGATTGAAGAATTCCGATTCGGCTTCGATATGCACCCGCGAGAATCTCTTATGTCCGGCTATGGTTATTCTGTCGGTCTGCTTGCTGCCGGCCCTGACCGAGTATTCCCCGCCGTCGACGCGAAGCGTTATGGCGCCTCCCGGAGGTAAGTCGGATTTCTGAAGCTTTACCGTGACATTGACCTCGACCGGCACGGCGAAGAGATATGCGGCGGCGAGGATAGCGGTGACCGAGGCCGTTCCGGCTGCTGCCAGCGCGCGTCTGCGCCGTTGGTGGCGCTTCCAGAGCGAGTCGAACGATACCCCGAGCATCCGCGACACAATGCGGATCAGAGCTTTCTCGCGGCCACGGCGGTTCATGTCGATGCCGAGCAGCTCACGGTCGGGGTGGTCGCGGAAATAATCGCGCAGGAAGGCAGGGAAAAGCTCAGGCTCGGGTGTCGTTCCGTCGGGTATGAAAACCGGAATTATCCTGTCGAGCCGCCCTGCCTCGACGAAAGTGCGCGCCTCGGCACTGACCCATTCCGAACGAGATGACGACTGCGAGCATATAAGTATTAGGAACTTGCTGCGCAAAAGATTATGGCGCAGTTCGTCGCCGAGGATGCCGGTGTTGAGGTCGGACTGATCCCGGAATATGGGCCGAAGGTATTTGCTGCCTTCTTCGATATCGTTGTGGATTTCGGTTGGCAGTCTGAACCGCTCAAGCCGTTTCTGAAGCCATTTCGCTACCGCCATGTCGCGGTGGCTGTAGCTTATGAACGCATAGAGGCTGTAGGGCTGATTCACTTCTTTCATTTGACGGAATTATTTTTCTGCCATTCTTCGAAGGCGCGTTTGAGCCGCGCTTTCTCTTCGGGCGTCACCTTTATGAGAAGCATTTCCAAGCCGAGGCGGTCGTCGTCGAAACGGTAAGCCTCGGTATTACCATCGCGATACATTGCGAATTCTTTCGGCTTGCCCACCGATCCCATGGCAGCCCCGTAGAAATCGTGGTCGCCGAATCGCCAGCCGTTAAGCGCAAAGACCACATATTCGCCAGTCAGGCCTTTGGAGGCTGCCGCGCCGTCGGCGGCAGCCACGGCCATAGTCCACACCTTGTCGGTCATAAACTCGTCGAGTTGCGCCTGATAAGCCGGGTCGGCTGCGGCGAGTTTTATCAGCGAGAGCGCTATCGAGAAATATGATGCGCGGGAGCCGGGATGGTCAGCACCTAAGATTTTTTCTCTGATGGCAAGTGCCTTGCGCTTATATTCGAGAGCCTCGGCATCTTTTCCCTGTTTGGTCAGAGCCACGCCGATGTTGTTATACGTCTGGGCGAAGTCAATGTTATCCTCATCGAAAGTTCTGCGGCCGGTTTCAATGGACTTGTGGAAATATTCCAGCGCCTTGTCGTAGTCGCCGAGATCATTGTAGACCGTGCCGATATTGTTGTAGCCCGAGGCTACGTAAGGATGGTCGGCCCCGAGGATCTTTATTCTTATATCGAGCGCTTTCTGGAGATATTCGAGTGCATTCTGCGATTCGCCGAGGTCACTGTAGGCTGTGCCGATATTGTGATAAGATAGGGCTACCTGCGGATGTTCGGGGCCGAATATCCGCTCGTTGATTTCCAGTACTTTCCGATGATATTCGAGGGCTTTTCTGAAATTGCCGAGGTCAGAATAAAGCTCGGCGAGGTTTATATATGATATTGCTATGGCCTCGTTGTCTCCGTCATAGACAGCCTCTTTGATTTCCAGCCCTTTCTCGAGATATTTACGTGCTGATTCGAAGTCGCCCATATCGGTCAGCGTAAGTCCGACATTGTTGTATGACTCCCCGACTGAGGGATGCCGTTCTCCAAAAGCTTTTATCCTGATGTCGAGTGCCTTGCTGAAATAATCACGGGCTTTGGCGAGGTCGCCGATGTGGTAATATGCCGAACCGATGTTGTTGTTCGATATGGCTATGTCAGGATGGTCAGGACCGACAATCTTTTCCTGGATGGAAAGAGCTTTCTGATGGCACTCAAGCGCGTCCTGATAGTTGCCCAGTATGCTCTGCAGATAACCGATATTATTGATGGTCGCAGCAACGTGTAGATGCCCGTCGCCATAATTTTTCTTCTGAATTTCAAGCGCATTCTCGAAATATTCGAGTCCTTTTGCATAGTCGCCCAGCCCACACCATGCGTTGCCGATATCGTTATAGCTGATCGCAATTTCAGGCGCGTCGGGATCGAGCACTTTTAGATTGATGTCGAGCGCTTTATGGAAATATTCCATAGCCTTGGCTGTGTCGCCCGCGTCAAGATATGCGTTGCCGAGATTCTGATAGGTTGTTGCTGTCAGGTTGTTTTCTTCGCCGAGAACAGCGAGGCGTATGTCGAGTGCCCGCTGAAGATAGTCGAGAGCCTTGCTGAACTCGCCGAGGTTGTTGTATACAACGCCAAGATTGTTCATCACTTTCGATGTCTCTTCGCTCCGAGGGCCATGCTGTGCCTCGGCGCTCGCCAGTGCCTTGTGGAAATATCCTAAAGCGGCCTGATGGTCGGCTGCATACTCGTAGAGGAAGTTCCCGGTGTCGATGAGCCAGCCGATGTTGGTGGTGTCGGCGTCGGCGATGTCGCAGTAGAGCAGCCTGATTTTCACGTTGTTATCGGCGCCTCCGAGCTGAAGTGTCTGGATCTGGCGTTCTACTACGGCGTAGAGAGTATCGTTGTCGGCGGCGAGGTTGCGGTCAACTTCTGTGAGGGTTGAGATGGCTTCACCGACCTCCTTGCGCTTGCTGATGCCGTCGAGCAGTTTCTCTTTGGCGTTGAGCTCTTCATATTTCGCGATGGCCTCGTCGATCTTTCCGACCTGAACGAGCTCGATTATCTCCTGCTCGACGGGCAAGATCTCCGACAGATCGATTCGGGCGAACCGGTCGACGTAGTTGTCGAGGTTCTCGAGCTGACGTCCGTATTCCTGCTCGAGCTGTTCGAGGCGTTCGATATATTCTTTCTGCTGAATCTTGTTCTGGTCTTTAAGACGTTTCAGCTCGTCCTGGGCCTTTCGATACTGTCGGGCGTAGCGTTCGCCCGAGTTCTTATAATACGTGTCTTTTAGCTGTTTGAACATATTCGAGCGACACATGACAATCATGAAAGATGCCGTCGGGTTGAGGTTCCACTGCTCAAGGGCGTCCTTGTTGAAGATCTCGTAGCCTTCCTTCTCGATTCGGCGCACGTTGATTCTTTCTCCGGGCTTCAGCGTCAGGAACTCGAGCCGGAAATTTCCGTTGCGGTCAGATGCTGTGCTCTGGGCCGGGTAGACCTGCAGCTCGACACCGGCCAATGCCGTCTTCTTCGCTTTCCCTTTATATTCACGGACAACGCCCGTCTGCACTGTCCTGGCGCCGGCGGCAAGTGCCGATAGAATCAGAATTGTAGTGATGATGATGTTTTTCATGGTAGCTTTCTGTTAGTGGTAAGTGCAAAGTTATGAATTATTACCCTGACGGCAAAATCGCGGCGCGGGCATGAAACGGTTGGTTGTATATGTCGGGTATTTTTAGTAACTTTGCAAGTTATGAATTTCAAGCTCCACTCCTCATATAATCCTACAGGCGACCAGCCGCAGGCTATCGACAAGCTTGTGGCAGGCGTCAACAGCGGCGTTCCGGCTCAGACCCTCCTTGGCGTCACCGGCTCAGGCAAAACTTTCACTATGGCCAATGTTATCGAGCGTGTCAACCGTCCGACGCTCATCCTGAGCCATAACAAGACACTCGCCGCACAGCTTTACAGCGAGTTCAAGAATTTTTTTCCCGAGAATTCGGTGCAGTATTTTGTGTCGTATTACGACTATTATCAGCCCGAGGCTTATATACCCACTGTCGACAAGTATATCGAGAAAGATCTGATGATCAACGATGAAATCGACAAGCTGCGTCTCGCGACGACGTCTGCGCTGCTGTCGGGACGTCGCGATGTCATTGTCGTGTCGTCGGTGTCGTGTATCTACGGCATGGGCAATCCCGAGGATTTTAATGCCAATGTGCTGACAATCCGGACGGGACAGAAAATCGTGCGCAACCATTTCCTGCGTCAGCTTGTCGATGCTCTATACAGCCGCAACGAACTCGCGCCGTCGCGCGGAACATTCCGGGTCAAGGGCGATACGGTCGACATTCGTCTGGCCTATGAGGAAATAACGCTGCGGGTCGTCTTCTGGGGCGACGAAATAGAGTCGATAACGACCGTGACGCCCGAAGACGGTGTGACTCTCGGTTCTTTCGACGAATTCAAGATCTATCCGGCCAATCTGTTTGTCACGTCGGCAACGCGTGCCGCTCAGGCTTTAGGCCAGATCGAACTCGACCTCGGCGATCAGGCCCGCTTTTTCCGAGAGGAAGGCAAAGAGCTTGAGGCCAAGCGACTGACCGAGCGCGTCACCTACGACATCGAGATGATTCGCGAAGTCGGCCACTGCTCGGGTATCGAGAACTACAGCCGCTATTTCGACGGACGCCGCCCCGGTATGCGCCCGTTCTGCCTGCTCGACTATTTCCCCGACGACTTCCTGACGATTATCGACGAGAGTCACGTCACTGTTCCGCAGATCCGCGGAATGTATGGCGGCGACCTCTCGCGAAAGGTCAATCTCGTCGAATACGGCTTCCGGCTTCCGGCCGCTCTCGACAACCGCCCGCTGAAATTCGAGGAATGGGAGGATCTTACAGGTCAGAAGCTGTATGTGTCGGCAACTCCCGCCGACTACGAGCTTGAACAGAGCGAAGGCGTCATCGTGGAACAGATAATACGTCCGACCGGACTTCTTGACCCCGTTATCGAAGTGCGCCCGGCGTTCAATCAGATCGACGACCTTCTCGAGGAAATCCACAAACGAATCGAGGCTGACGAGCGTGTGCTCGTGACAACCCTGACAAAGCGGATGGCCGAAGAGCTCAACGCTTATCTGGCCAAACTGAATATTTCGGCCGCTTATATCCACAGCGATGTCAAGGCGCTCGACCGCATCGCCATTCTTGACGATCTGCGTGCCGGCAAATACGACGTGCTTGTCGGCGTGAACCTGCTGCGCGAGGGTCTCGACCTCCCGGAGGTGTCGCTTGTGGCGATTCTCGACGCCGACAAGGAGGGCTTCCTGCGCAGCCACCGCTCACTGACTCAGACCGTTGGGCGCGCAGCGCGCAATCTGAACGGCATGGTGATAATGTATGCCGACAATGTCACTGATTCTATGCGCCAGACCATCGACGAAACGGAGCGACGCCGCGCAATACAGCTCGCCTACAACGAAAAGAACGGCATTACGCCGACAGCTATCGTTAAAGCTCGCAACGCCCTTGTCGGACTTGACGAGGCTTCCGACAAAAGGCGCGACAGCCGGGATGCCGGGCAGGCCACGCGCCGTAAGGCGAAACCCGAGTCGGTTCCCTACGCCACAGAATATGGCGTCGGCACTTCAGTGGCGGCCGACCCTGTCGTCGGCTATATGAATGCCGACGAAATCCGCCGCACGATCGAACGTTCGCGCGATCAGATGGTGCAGGCTGCCAAACGGATGGAATTTATAGAGGCGGCACGCCTACGCGACGAAATCGAGGAACTCGAGATTATGCTGGCCAATAAAGAAAAACAGAAAGGCTGATGACAAATACGACAGATTTTCTGCCGACCTCGGTCAAAGAGGTCGAAGCGCTGGGATGGGATACCCTCGATGTTATCATTTTCAGCGGCGACGCCTATGTCGATCATCCGGCCTTCGGGGCTGCCGTTATCGGCCGGACTCTTCAGACAGCCGGCCTGAAGGTTGCCATTGTGCCGCAGCCGAACTGGCGCGATGATCTGCGCGATTTCCGTAAACTCGGACGCCCGCGCCTCTTTTTCGGAGTGTCGCCCGGCGCGATGGACTCGATGGTCAACCACTACACGGCCGCACGACGTCTGCGCCACGACGATGCATATACGCCCGGCGGACGCCACGGTATGCGTCCCGACTATCCGTCGGTCGTCTATTCGAAAATCCTGAAAGAGCTCTATCCCGACGTTCCGGTGATTCTCGGCGGTATCGAGCCGTCGATGAGGCGGCTGAGCCACTACGACTACTGGCAGGATCGTCTGCGCCCGTCGATTCTGCTCGATTCTCCGGCCGATATGATTGTCTACGGAATGGGCGAGCAGCCTGTCGTCGAGATCGCCCGCCGTCTTGAAGCCGGTGAGCCGGTGGCTGCGATGGCCGATGTGAGGCAGACGGTTGTCCGTCGGCGCCTCGATGAAGTGCCCGCTGCTGACGCCCCCGATGCCATCGTTCTAAACAGCTGGCGCCGCTGTCTGCGCGATAAAAAAGCGCAGGCAGCCAATTTCAGGCATATCGAGCAGCAGAGCAACCGCCTCGACGGCGGTGTGGCGCTCTGGCAGGCCTACGACGATATGGCCGTATGTGTCAACCCGATGCATCCGGCGATGACAACCGCCGAGATCGATGCGTCGTTCGATTTGCCCTACACACGTCAGCCCCATCCGCGCTATCGCGGAAAGACTATACCGGCTTACGAGATGATAAAATTCTCGGTCAACATCCATCGCGGATGTTTCGGCGGCTGTGCGTTCTGCACTATCTCGGCCCATCAGGGAAAGCATATCGCATCGCGCTCCCGGCAGAGCATCTTGCGCGAGGTGAAACAGGTTGCCGCCATGCCCGGTTTCAAGGGCTATCTCAGCGACCTCGGAGGGCCGTCGGCAAATATGTACGGGATGCACGGCAAAGACCTGTCGGTGTGCGCCAAATGTATGCGCCCGAGTTGTCTCCATCCCAAACCGTGTCCGAATCTTAACAGCGACCACGGGCCGTTGCTCGACCTATATCACGCCGTCGATGCCCTTCCGGGCATAAAGAAGTCGTTTATCGGCAGCGGAGTCCGCTATGATCTTTCCATGGCTCCGACCGGCGATGCCCGAACCGACGCGAACAACCGGCGTTATAACCGCGAACTCATAGAGCGTCACGTCTCGGGACGCCTGAAAGTAGCGCCGGAACATACTTCCGACTCTGTCGTCAACATCATGCGTAAGCCCCGTTTCGAACTCTTCAGGCGTTTTAAGGAGATCTTCGATGATGTCAACGAGCAAGCCGGATTGCGCCAGCAGATAATCCCGTATTTCATATCGTCGCATCCCGGTTGCCACGAGGCCGACATGGCCGAACTCGCCGTTATGACCAAAGATATGGGGCTTAAGCTCGAACAGGTTCAGGATTTTACTCCAACGCCGATGACGCTGTCGACAGAGATTTACTATACCGGATATCATCCCTACACGCTTGAACCGGTGTTTACGGCGCGTACGGACGCCGAGAAGCAGGCTCAGCGCAAATATTTCTTTTGGTATGATCCTGCCTGTCGGGCCGATCTTGCCGACTCGCTGCACCGGCTCCACCGTCCCGACCTGGCCAGAAAGCTGTTCCCCGGGGGAGTCCCGCGCGGCCGCGCCGCGAGCAGGCAGCCGGCCGACCGGCGCCCTCCGAAAAACAGCCGCCGCAAACGCTGACCCGACTTAAAATTTCTTCATAATTTGCTGTGCGTTCGCAAATTGTAGTATATTTGTGCGGAACTAAATCTTGATTTATGAAGAAACATTTACTTCTTGTTGCCGCAATGTCGGCAGTCGTGGCCAATATCAGTGCGCAGGAATCCGCAATAGTGCTTTATGAGAATTTCAGCTCGGCCGATGCTTTTCCTGTCGGCTGGGAAGTCATCAATTCCACCCCCGAGATGGCCACGCTTAAAGACGGTGTGTTCAGCTGGCGTGTTGCTCCTGCACCCGACGATTTTCCGAAACCGATCGACGGCGACAAGGTTGCTCTGATTTATCAGGCAAGCTATACCGATGGCGATGGCAAGCGCGTCGAGCTCAGTCAGGATGAATGGCTTATCACGCCGTCGATAGAACTCGGGTCGGATCCGCAGCTGACATTCGGACTCAGCTACGTGCCGATGTTTCTCTACAATTGTTCTAACGAATATCTCGATTTTACCTCCGATCCTCTCGATTTCAGTGAACGGGTGCCGGCAACAACGCTCAAGGTTATGGTCAGAGCCGACGGTGCCGACGACTGGGACGAGGTCTATGACGTGTTTGACCTCTGGCAGGGATATACGCTCGACGAGCTTATGAGCAAATATTATAGCCGCGATTTCCGCGACAATGAGGTGGATCTTGGAGCCTACTCGGGTAAGAAGGTGAGACTGGGATTTCGGTTTGCCGGATATATGGGCAATGCCATGGCTCTTGACGCTGTGAAGGTCACCTCTTCTCCTGATGCCGGAATCAACGCCGTCGAGGCTGACCGGTTCGCCGACGGCGAGCGCATATCCGTTGTCAGTATTTCAGGCGTCGAGGTCGCAGACTTCATTGCCGGACACGAAGAGTTTGACCGCTCTATGCTCGCTCCTGGAATATACATTCTGTCTGGCGCAACCCACACAGTAAAGATTGCTGTGAAATAAACTGTCGTGCGCCGCTTTATCTGTCTGAATATGTAAAATAGTTTGCAAAAAATTTGTTAAAGATAGATAATTACGCTATTTTTGCACCGAGTTTTGAACTATTCGAACTGCATTAATGTTATAAAAACATAAAAACAGGTTACGTCTAACACACCGAAACTCATAAAAGGAGGTTAGTAAACTATTTATCAGAAATATAAAAACGCGAGAATGAAAAAGAATCTACTTCTTCTTGCAGCCTGCGGCGGTATGCTGCTGGCAGCAAACGACGCTCAGGCTCAGGAGACAGTCGTTGTCGACGAAAGCGTCAATATTGACGTTACCAACGTCGAGTGCAAAGACAATTACAACCACTCCTGGCGTAAAAACTGGTTCATCGAAGTCGGTGCCGGCGCACAGCTTCCCTTCGTTGAAGACACCCGCTTCAAAGGCGACTGGTCTCACCAGATCACTGCGATCTATAACCTCGGTTTCGGCCACTGGTGGAGTCCCTATTTCGGCTTCCGCATGAACGCCACCTACGGCGCCATACACTGGGATAGCGAAGGATGGGGCAAGGCTCAGAACGTCAGCCTCAATGCCGAAATCATGTGGGATATGCTCAACAGCATCAGCGGCTACAGCAAGACCCGCGTATTCTCGATCATTCCCTTCGTAGGTTTCGGCGGTAACTTCAGCTGGGACTACAGCGGCTACACCAACTGCTTCGACCGTCACGGCAACGAGAAGACCAATATGTGGACTCTCCCCGTCACCGCCGGTATCCAGCTCCGCTTCCGTCTCTGCAAGTATGTCGACTTCTTCGCCGAAGGCCGCTATGTATTCTACAGCGACGAATGGAACCGCAACGTAGTTAACCGTCCTCTCGATATCAACGCTGTTGCTGTCGGCGGTTTCAACTTCAACATCGGTGGCCGCGAATTCACCAGCTACAACCCCTGTGAATACATCGGCTACATCAACGCCCTCAACAATCAGGTCAACGACCTCCGCGGTGCTCTGGCAACTACCGCTGCCGCTCTGGCCGCTTGCGAGGCTCAGCTTCCGTGCCCCGAAGTTCCCGCTGTTGAAGAGAAGGCTCCGGCTCCCATGCTCAGCTGCGTGCGCTTCAAGATCAATTCTGCCCGCGTAAGCGATCAGGAGATGGTCAACGTCTACAACGTTGCACAGTGGATGAAGTCTAACCCCAATGCAAAGGTTTACATCCGCGGTTATGCTGACCGTGACACCGGAACTGCCGCTTACAACATGAAGCTTTCTGAGCGTCGCGCCCAGACCGTCAAAGACATTCTCGTCAACGACTACGGTATCGACGCCAGCCGCCTCACCACCGAGCAGTATGGTAGCGACGTACAGCCCTTCGATGTCAACAACTGGAACCGTATCGTGCTCTTCGCCGAATAATAGATTCCAGAACTGAAATAGCGAGCCCCGGCCGTCGGTCGGGGCTCGTTTGTTTTTATTGGATGGAAGACCGAATTCAGTTTTTTTGAGTGTTATATTGTCGGGCGATTCCGCCTTTTTTGTATCTTTGTAGATTATGGACTCTGATTTTCTTTCTTCGCTCCGAAAAGCGGGCCGCAGCTCTTTTTCGCCGAAAGGTCGGCCGAAAGCCGTTTTGTTCCGTCTTCGTAAAAAGCACGATGGCGGAATGTCTGTCGGGGTTGTCGATGCCGCGACCGGCAAGCTGTTGAGATCTGTTCCCGACGCATCGTCATACAGCGGCGTTACCGCCGACATTCTGCGCGCTTTCGCCCGTAAGCCGTCGGGCTGGAGCGTCGGTTGGGATGATGCGGAAGCGTCGGCTCAGGAGCTTTCTGTCGATGAGCATCCCGAACTGGTCTATATGCTGTCGATGGCAGGCAATGTTGTCGACGGATCGGGCAACAAGGTCGTTTTCGACCGCGAAGGGGTTGATGTCGGTGTCGAGATTGTGAGTGACGACACCCTACGGCGCTGCCGGGCGGAGTTGATAGCCGGAAAATATGGCGTCTCTTCAATGGCCGGTGACTCTTTTGTTATATGCGGCGACGGAGTAATACGTCCTATAAACGGGGGCATAGATTGTCCGGCCGCCGATATGAACGCGTTGCTGACAGATTTCGACATGGAGTCGCTGGCCGAATATCTCAGTATTCTGGTCAGTATGAATCCCGATATCGAGATCTCGATAGCTGATATGCAGATAAAGCGGCGGAGGACACCGCGCGAGCTTCGTCCTACCATAATATTCGACAAAGTTGATGCCGACAAAGCTCTTTATATGCGTGCCGTAAACTCTGTGGAAGGACTCGACCCGAAGTTTTCGGCTGATTTCGAGTTGCATTACGTGGCTGAGGTCGATTCAGAGAGTAAAATTATCGACATTCATCCGCTGAAGGTATCCGACGATAATCCCGCGCATAGTCTGCTTGAAGACCTCTACTCAGTTTCGCGCTCAAGAGCTCAGAAATCAGAAATCTATAACGACGGCAATCTCTTTATCGTTCAGGAAGAGGCTGCCGCCCGCTTCCTGTTCGACAGATTGCCGGCTCTGCTCGACAAATACAGGCTTATAGGTTCCGAGAAGTTGCGCGAATACAATGTAACTCCGGTAAGGCCAAAACTGAACCTGAAGCTTGGCAGCGGAATTGATTTTCTTGAGGGGGATGCCACCGTAGAGGTCGGAGAAGAGAAGATTTCGCTGGCCGACCTTCTGCGCCGTTACAATAAAAACCGTTATGTCGAACTCGGCGACGGCACCCGCGCTTTGCTCGACAGTAACTATATAGCGCGTCTGAAGCGAATTTTCTCGCGTAAGCCCGACAGCAAAGGCCATGTGAAAGTCTCGTTTTTCGATCTTCCCGAGATTGAGAAACTTCTCGACGGAAAGGTCGAAGGGGCAGTCTGGAAACGCCATCGCCAGCTCTACGAGGGCTTTAACAAACTCAAAGATCAGAAGCTTGAGACGCCGCGCCTCAACGGAACGCTGCGCCCCTATCAGGCCGATGGAGTGAAATGGCTGAAATATCTCTGGCAGAACAAAATCGGAGGATGCCTGGCCGACGACATGGGTCTCGGAAAGACAATTCAGACAATTGCTGTTCTGGCCGACGTCTATCCCGAGGCCAAATTGCCGTCGCTGATAGTAATGCCCCGGTCGCTCGTGTTCAACTGGGAGAGCGAGTTTAAGAAGTTCGCGCCTCAGCTCGATTATTACATTTATTATGGCAATGCCCGCGAGTTCGACGAGGCACGCAGTCATCAGGTTGTGCTGACGACTTACGCGCTTGTGCGTAACGATATCGAGAAGTTCAAAGACGTTGAGTGGGAGAGTGTGTGGCTCGACGAAAGCCAGAGTGTCAAAAATGTCGGGGCGCAGATTTCGCAGGCTGTTCAGCTGCTGAAATCCGACCACAGATTCGCTATCTCGGGCACACCGATCGAGAATAATCTCATGGAGCTTTATTCGCTGTTCCGCTTCCTCAATCCGGCCATGTTCGGCTCGGCCGAGAACTTTGCCGAGACTTATGCCGCACCAATAGAGCGCGGGGGCGATGCCGAGGCTTCGGCCGCTCTGCGCCGCAAAGTCTTCCCCTTTATTCTGAGGCGTCTGAAAGCAAATGTTGTCAAGGATCTGCCTCCGATGGTCGAGCAGACACTGTGGGTTGAGATGGAGGAAGATCATGCCCGCGCCTATGAACGCCGGCGCCGCGAACTCGCCGCGCTCGTCGACATGGCCTCCAATGGCTCCGACAGCGCCAAGGCCCGTTTCGTGATGCTTCAGGCCATAACGGAACTCCGGCAGCTTGCCTCAGTGCCTGAAAAAGTTACCGGTGGCCGGGTGAAATCTAAAAAACTCGAAATGCTTGTCGACAATGTCGCCGACGTAGTCGCATCCGGGCGTAAGGTAGTGGTCTTCTTCAATTTCCTCGCGGGTATCAGGCTCGCCGAAGAAGAGCTACGGCGCCGCGGAATACGCTCTGTCACTATGACAGGCGCTACGGCCGACCGGGGTCGGGTCGTCAGAGAGTTTACGTCGAACCGCGACTGCAATGTCATGCTGATGACAATAAAAACCGGTGGAACGGGCCTTAACCTTGTCGTTGCCGACACGGCCTTTATCTTCGAACCCTGGTGGAATACTGCCGCCGAGGCTCAGGCCAAGAACAGGCTACACCGAATCGGCCAGACGTCGAAAGTGATGGCCTACTCGATGCTTGTCAAAGGCACTATCGAAGAGAAGATGCGCGAGCTCCAGGAAAAGAAAGCACTTCTTGTCGACGACATTATCTCAAGCGACTCGGCCTCGAAACATCTTACCGACGATGATATCAGATACCTTCTCAGCTAAGTTCTCATGGAAACTACGCTCGAAATACACTGCAATCTCGATTTGATCAACGCTATCGACAACCGTTTCGAACGGCGGCGGCGCCTTAAGCCAGCAGTCGTAGGCATGACAAAATTTATAAAATCGGCGGTTAAAGACTCCAGGGTTATATTTATTGAAGCCGAAGGCCGGTCGACGACCGAGTTCGAGCTGATATTGAATAGCCCGACGGTCGAAAAATTCTCGGTAGAATCGCTGCGCCGCTTTGTCAACGTGTTTGTCTATAGCAACGAAGGCCGTAAGATATTGCTTCGCAGGCTCCCGGGCTCAAGAGAATTGGTCGACGCTTTCGCCGGCAATGCCGCCATCGAAGCCGAAGCTGTAAACAAGGCAATGTCGATGAATGCGCTGAACGTCAATTTTGGAATGCTCGATTTCTATGGCACGGCCGCACAGTTGTTTTCCTACATGTCGAGCGTTACTGTCAGTTCGTGGGGAGGCAGCTGGTCGACCCGCTATAAAGTTTATGTTGTGCCTACAAAAGAATGGTTCTGGTCGATTCTGGATCTGAAAGGACGTCTTGTAGCCGATGAACCGCTCGAATCGATGCCCGAAGGAATGACTGTCTTTTCGGGATCAGAAGATCTTGCTTCGGTTTTTGTGGCGCTGAAAACGATGTTTGAGACCGGCGCTGCTGAGCGCGGTGCGGCCAGAGTGACAGCTTCGTCAATAAATAAAATCAGCCGCAGCCTGATTTGCAGACCCTTTTTTGAGTCGGACGACAGGGAGGCCGCCCAGTGGCGCCTGTTGCTGTTGGCCAATCTCATAGGTTTTGCGCCGGCCTCTTCGTTAGAGACGGTTAAAGGTTTTCTGCGCGCCGTGCCCGATAATATGGCGTATATCGTCGATCAACAGGTCATAGGGCCGTTTGTGCCGCATCTCAGAGGATTGTCGACGACCACCGAGTCTAAACCTGTCAAAGCGATGGTGTCGGTTTTCATGGCTCAGATGCGGAAACGCGCCAAATCGACGGGATGGCTTTCGGTTGACAGGCTCATCGACGATTGTCTGAGCCAATATGGCCCGCAGCAGCTTCTCGGAACTATTGACAAATTCTCGCCGACAAAACTTAAAAGCAAGCTGACCGACTCGTATGTCGATTTCACAGACCTTCACCGCAGCTATGTTATACCCTTCCATCGCGGTATGCTCATGCTTCTGGCAGCCTGCGGCATTGTCGATATCGCTTACGATCATACGGCGCCGGCATATTCTTTCGCCGACGGCGTCAGGCGTTTCCGCCTGACGGATATAGGGCGTTATGTTTTCGGCGTCACGGATGATGTCGAGATGCCCGACTCTCGCGTCGACGACAGTTTGTTTGAGATTGACCCTGACCATCTGATAATAAGCAATCTGTCGGATAACAATCCCTATCTCGTATTCCTTGAAAAGTTAGGCAGAAATATCGGAGGCCGGCGCTATGTTCTCGAAGCCGTCAAGGTCGTAAATAAAGAAAGAAATGTCGAAGCACTCCAATATATTATCGGTCAGTTCGAGAAATATGTGACCGGCCCTCGCGACAAACTCAGTCCCGTATGGCAGAACTTTTACTCAGAACTGCAACAGCGTATCCCTGAGATTTCCGGAGTGTTGTCGATGGACTACGACATAATCCGTCTCAATCCCGACGACAAACTCTTAATCGACGCCATCATCAACGATCCCGAGATTCGCAAGATTGCCAATCTGGCCGAAAACTACTTCATACTTATCAAACGTTCAGATAGATATGAATTCAATCTGCGCCTCTCAAAGCTCGGATTCCGCCCGCTGCTGACCACTCACTGATCACGAAAAATTGAAAAAAATGCGAAATAGTTTGCACAATTAAAAATATCTTTCTACCTTTGCAACGCAAAAAGGGGGACGCCCTCCTGAAGCAAGGTGCCATAGCTCAGTTGGTAGAGCATCGGACTGAAAATCCGTGTGTCACTGGTTCGAATCCCGTTGGCACCACCAGACAACTCCGACGAGAGTCGGAGTTTTGTTGTAAACAGACGATTATCAGCTGTTTACGCGTGCGTTCGTCGCGGCTTTTTATTCCGATTTCAACAGCTTAACTTTAACCGATAAAATCACATGAAGAAAACACGATTGTTTATAACGGTGCCCCTCGCAGCCGCTCTGCTATGCTCCTGCTCAGGCAACAAGAAAGAAGTCACCGACTTCGCTGCCGATTTCGCGCGAAAGGTTCAGGCCGGCCAGATTGACTCTCTGAAGATGGTTTATCCTCAGATTGAGGACGCCGATTCGATAGCCGTCACCTTTGTCGCCGACAGCCTCAGGGTTGATGATACCGACAAGGAAGGTGTCTATAATGTCAGTTATGGAAATGGTGTGGCTGTTACGGTCAGGATGGACGGCGACGGACGCATGACGGTTCTTGATAGTCGGGGCCTGTTCGCTTATCCGAAAGAAAAGGAGCAGTTTGCCAGAAAGACAGGCGCGCTGAACGGTGATCTGACCGATGCCGAAAAAGCCAGGAGGATGGTGATTGTAGATCTCATGGCTGAGGACATCTACAGCAGATATTCCGACAAACGCAAGAATGCGATCGTCAATCTGGGCCTCACGATTACCAAAGACATCATGTTCATGATGGACGAAGGTGCCGGCCATTATACTCTTAAGAACACGACAGACCGGCCTATCAAAGGCAGTGAATACACCGTCACCTGGGAAGACTCCTATATCGGCTCGGGCATTGAGGATACAAGATACCGAACCGAGACGGGAAAAGATATTCCGGCCAACGGAACTGTGAAATTTCCCTTCGCATTTACCGGACATACCGGCTCTTCGATCAGCAAGATAACAATGAAAGAGCTTTCGAACGAGGAATTCATGGCCGGTTATACCCCGGTCGGGAATGAATATGAGGCTTATGTCAAAGAACACGGCGACGAGGTAAGTGCAGCAGGGAAGAAACTTTCCGACGGCCCGTATCATATTCAGGGCAAGCTCGGCGGAAAATATGCTGTCCACATCACTCTTGACAAGGGAATGAAACAGGGCTCTTATTATTACGACAAGATGGGCCCTTCGGCCAGACTTGAGCTTAAAGTGCTCGACTTCAATCCGAAAACAGGTAAGCTGATTCTCGAAGAGCACAATGACAAGGGACAGGTTACGGGAACCTTCACGGGCACCCTTTCCTCCATCGGTTTCGTCGGCCAGATGACATCCTATCAGGGTAAGATCTATGATTTCAAGATGACGGTTACCGAGTGATCACTCGTCAAGGATAAAAAAGAGGGGTGCAACGCGATCGCGGTGCACCCCTCTTTAGATTCTATATGTCGGACTTATTTTCAGAGGTGATTCCGGCTGGCGCTGAAATCTGCTTTTTCGTCATAAGGTTTATACTTGATCCATTCATTAATCGGAGCATCTATTGTCGGCCGTTGGATCCGATAAGTCTCGCCGCAACCGTTCAGCAGAATTTCGTCGGGCTTAAACGAGATTAACGACCAATAGATTCCGCCATCAGGGCTGAATGTGCATTTGTCGGGAACAAACTTGGAATTGTCAATCTCAAGATCGTTTTTGGCGAGATTGAAGTTGTTTGGCTTAATGCTCATTGTGTATTCGCCGGTGTTACTGTTTTTCATCATGCGGATGTTCTGAAAGAATAACGTGCCGCTATTGTTATTCCGGGCTGCCGCCGCACGGATATATATCATTGATGGGTTAACCATATACACGAACATGTGGCGGTTGGTATTGATCTCACAATATGGGTTATCGCCCTGAAGTCCGTATTTAGCGCCCAATTGCCATTCCTGAAGGCATCTTCCGACGTCTAACTTGTAGTTGCATTCAGGCATTTCGTAAGGAGCGACAATTTCGATGTCCTCGACTTTTTTCAACCGCTCTCCGCCGATGATGAGATTGTCGTCTTTAATCTCGAGTTCCATAGGATTCTGGAATGTCGAGAACGTCACGGTGCCGTCTTTTGCGAAAGTTGTCCGGTGAAAGATGTTGGAAGACGGTATTTCAAATGTGGCCTGCATAGTGCTGTCGATCTTTGCATAATAGATACATACCGAATCGGTAATGACAGCCTCGGCATTATTGTTGGCCCAGACGCCTTTTGCGGAAGTGAGATCTGTGCCGGCGAATGACATCGGGAATGTCATCGCAAAGAATAGAAGAGCGGCAAATTTTTTCATTGGAATAGTTATTATGTCGTAAAGATAGACATTTTTAACAGAATAATGAAAAACAGGCCGTGTCAACGCGACACGGCCTGTCTTCGAGCAGATGAAAAGAAGTTAACGGATTGCGATTTTGCGGACGTCGACAGCAACGCCGTCGGCGTTGAGGTAGCGGACGATGTAGACGCCGGTGGCTACGTCGACAGGCTTGTCGACGGGCTGTCCGGCAATCTTCACGCCGTCGAGGCTGTAGATCTCTACGGCAACAACCCCTTCGGCGGCGGTGAGTGTCGAGAGTCCGTCGTGGCGCTCGTCGACGGTGACGGTCAGAGCGATATACTGACTCTGTCCGGCCTGGGTCATCTGGGCGTCGACAACTGTCGAGGCTTCGACGCTGAGGGTTGTTCCTTCGAGGCTGACGCCTTCGGCGGGCACGATGGAGTAGTTCTCTGAGGCGTTGCTATCGGCATTGTGCTCGAAGAAGTCGGCAAGGTCGATGGTCTGGCCTTCTTCGATCTCAACAGCTTCGGCTTTGCGCACGAGAGTGGCTCCGAGATCGTCGATACAGAAATATGCGGGGGTATTCATGCCCCAGTTGCCGGTGTCGGAACTGCTGAGCTCGAATTTGAGTGCGGTGACTTTCCCGAAGCTCGAGAGGTCAATCCACTGCCATGTGTCGAGAATATAATGTTCATCGGCATTGTCGCTGCGCATGTCGGCAAGATAGAAGTCGATCGATTCCTCGGTGCCGTCGGCTTTGACGCCTTTGACGGTCAGCAGATACCAGTCGCCCTGGCCGAATTTTTTGGCGTAGGCGTCGCCGTTTGTCATCGAGAAATATGTATAGGCGCTGTTGGTGACATACATGCCCGGAATCAGCGAGCCTTCGGAGTCGTTGGTGACGTCGATTGAGTAGGCCTGAGGGAATGCCACGCAGAAGTCGTCGGAAAGATGGCCGCCGCCTGCTGCCGAGCGATACTGATCGTCGAGACCGGTGAACTCTGAGCTGTCGTCGTTCGAGAAGGTGTAGCCGTTCCAATAGCTTGTAGAGCCGTACCACATTGTGGCGCCGTTGAAGGCGAGCGAGCCTGAGTAGATTGCGTCGTCTTCATTCTCGGGCGCGAGTGTGACGTTGAATTTGTTGTCCTCGAAGGTGGCGGGAACAAATTCGCCGGTGACGTCGACGTGGGTCTTGGCGGTAGCTGTCTGTCCGTCGGCCGAGGTTACTGTCAGCCAGTAGGCCTGTGTGTTGGCGGGCGATACTTCGGCCGTTGCCGTTGAGGCGACTTCGTTCTGCATCTGGTCGACCCATTTGTATGTGTAGGGTTCGTCGCCGCCGGCTACTGCCGAAGTCAGTATCACTGCTTCACCGGCTTTGGTTGCGCCTCCTTCAACCTCGAGCGTGAGCGGCTCGATATGGCGCAGAGTGGTCACTTCGGCTGTGGCGATCACGTCGCTCTCAACGTTCAGGGCGGAGTTGACGAAGTAGTAGACCTTATAGGCGGTCTGGTCTTTCAGTCCGGTGAATTTGCTGACAACATCGGTGTCGGCTGTTATGTCGGTGGCCGGCGCGCTCATAAGTGTCTCGATAGAGGGAGCCTCTTCTGAAGCTTCCACAGCCTTGGCATAGAGTTTGCCGGTCACGTTCCAGCGGCTCGTTGCGCTGAACGAATAGTCTTCGATGGCGGAGAAGGTCGGATAGCCGGGGGCCATTTCGGGCTTCACGGCCTCGATGTCGACATATTCGTAGGCGCCCATGGTCGGAATGGTCATATTGCGGCGCACACCGGCCTTGTCGGCCGCCAGATCTTCGTTGTGAAGCGGAAGGGCGGCGCGGAAGTTGCCGGGCTCGGTCAGGTGGCTGTCGCCGTCGGTGAGGAAGCTTGCCTTGTCGGCGATGTTGCCTGTGAATCTGTCTTCGGCGAACATTGCTTTCATCTCGTCGAGATCAGCGGCCCAGGTAGAGTTGCGCTTGAACATGCGGGCATCGGTGGCGATAGCATTGTTGCTGATGGTGTAGGCGTTTACGTCTTCGTCGTTGGCAAGATAAACAGCGGCGGCTCCGTTGTCGGTGGCCGATGCTCCGGTCTGCTGGAAGATGTTGTTCACCAGCTGTATTCCGGCGGGAGCGTAGCTGCCGGTTGCTGCGAACACATATCCCGATGCGCCTGAGCTGCGCAGAGTGTTGTGGGCGAAGAGAAGGTCGTGACAGTCGTTGCTGACCTGAACGGCATAGCCATACTGTTTCTGACCGGTTATTATGACCTCGTTGTTGCCTGCCGTAAGGTTGTGGCTGCCCGAGTTTATCTGCACGCCTACGGTGCTCTTCGACCCATTGGCGTTTACTATGCGGTTGTTGAGGATCTTGCCGCCATAGACGCGGTTTATATGCATGGCGGTATAGGAGCCTCCGACTGCGAAATCGTCGGCGGTGTTGCCCGCCATTTCGAGGTTGTCGATGTCAACGGCATACAGTGATTTTGAATATGCCTTCTTGACAATGTTGTTGAGTATGCATGCCCCCTGATGGCGGCTGTGGGCCACATAGGTGTCGCCGGCCACATATACTGTGATATATCCGCCGGTCAGCGAGCTGTTCTTCAGAGTGAAGTTGTCGCAGGTCGAGCCTGATTCCTGTCCGGCGTCGGTGCGCACAAGCGAAGTGCCGTTGTAGCCGCTCGTCATTTCGGGCGCTGTGGCAACTATATTGTCGAGGGTGACATCATGAGAGCCGTTGTAGACGTAGATTCCGGCTTTCCACTCATTTGCGGCCGCCTTGACCGAGAGGTCGCGGACGGTGACGTATGGAGTATTCTCGATAATGACGATACCGTCTTTGTCGACATCTTTGAATTGCGGGGAGATAACCGTCTGGTCGCGGTCGGCGCCTTTGATTGTCAGAGTATTGGTTTCCGAGGTGCCTTTCACTGATTTCAGGCGCACGGTCTCGGCAAACGACTTGGCGGCAAGAGTGAAGGTCACGGGACCTTCGATTCCTTTTTCGAGAGCCGAGGCCATAGCGGCGATATTCTCATAGTCGGACGATTCTCCGCCGACGCTGTATTCGCCTGCTGCCAGACCGGCTGTGAGCGTAACTTTGGCGGCCTCGCTTTCAAGAGTCTTGACTGTCGAGTTATATTCGACGGATTTCAGCTGAACCGAAGTCTCGGTTCCGTCAGCTGCAGCGGCGTTGAAATCGGCTACGAGGAATAGGCGGTGGATTCCGCGTTTGACGAGGTCGTAGGCTTCGGCGCCTTTCAGGCTGACGTCGCCGGCTGAGCTGACAGTGGCTTCGGCCACGAGATCAGATACCGCGGAGTTGAACACCGTGTTGGTCGTTGCGGCATAGAGGGCGAGACGCGTCACGTCGTTGCTGACGGCGGCAGTGATGCCGTTGAGCAGGTTGTCCCCTTTGTCACCTTTAATGTCGAGGTCGACATTGAGCACGACGAAGTCTTTCGAACCGCGCACGGTCTTGGCATTGTCGCCGGCAGCCGGAGTGGTTGTCACGTCGCCGAGCTTGAAGTCTTCTTTGGCGCGGACGCCGATTTCGAGGTCGAAACCGTCGAGGGTCTTTCCTGTGGGAGTCTTTACTACGATAGTTACCGAGCCGTCGGCCGCTTCAGAAGTGAGATTGGCGGGGCCTGTGGTTGTCATGTAGCCGGTGACAGAGCCGAGGCGGTTGCTGCTGTCGGCTTCGCGGCCGCTGTAGATGTCCATGTGGCCGTTGCCTATCGAGAATGTTCCCGAGGTGTTGACGGTGATAACGCTGTTTGCGTCGGTAGGAACGAAGGTGAATGAGGCTGTTTTGCTCGAACCGATGACGCTCCCTATTTTGCCGTCGGCTCCCCCGTCGTCGAGGAAGTGGAGGTTGCGGCTGACGTTGACAATGTGATTGCCGGCGTCGAGGATGGTTATGAGCTTGATTGTGCGCGTTCCTTCGGGATCGAACGAGGCGGGAATGGTGGTGCCGTCGGCTGCAGTGAACCCTGTCAGAGCTGCGTCGATGGCCGTCTCGGGCTCGGCGTCGGATTTGATGTCGGCGCATACCCACCAGTTGGTGTTTCCTTCCGAAAGTTCCAGAGAACCGTTGATGGTCATCGATGCGGCGGCGTCTGCTTCGCCAAACAGAGCGGCTTCGGCGAGCTTGTCGGCAGTTCCGGCATAGACCTTGACTTTCGTCATTGCCGACGCGCCTGTCAGACTGAGCGCAACGCTCTTCACCGTAAGCTTCGACTTCGTGCCTTCGGCCTCGGTGACGAACTTGATGAGATCGACGTTCGAGGCTCCGACGCCTGCGTCGGCGGTGTTCTGCGTGCCGGTGACGCCGGTGATGGTCATGTCGTGGTCAATGAATTCCCTGACAGTGGCTGTCCATCCTTTCTCACAATAGTAGGAAGAGCTTGCTTTCGGATTGAATTTAACTGTCAGAGAGCCGTCGGCGGCAGCCGAGCGGACGCGGGCAGGCGGATTCATGGCGTCGTCGGTACTCTTCACGCTCCAGACGAGATTGTCGGCCTGACATTCCGAGCCGTTGTAGATCTCGAACACGGCGCGAGTGCTGTAGCTCGACGATGAGTAGTAGACGGCGAATTCCGAGAAGTCGAGCTGGGCGCGTGCGCCGGGTGTTGCGGGTTTGAAGATGACGATGCGGTCGGTCGATCCGTCGGCATATTTGCCCGAGAAGCCTTCTTCCGACTTGAACTGCCATGGTTGGCTGAGAGTTACGGTCTGGGTGCCTTCGAGGGCATAAACTACGTTAAGTACGTCGCGCGAAGCAGCGACGGCGGGGGTCAGTGTGTTCGATGTTCCGCCAGCGGTCACGCCATTGAGTGTCAGCTCAGCTTTGGCGCCGTTGGCCACTCCGTCGTTGACAACGGCGTCGAGGCGGAAGTAGTTGTGACCTTCGGCAAGCTGAGCGTTGAGGCCCGTAAGATCGAGTTCGCTGCCGGTGTTCTCCTTGCTGTCGCCGAGTTTGTAGAGTTTGGCGGCACTGACGTTTTCGCCCTTGGTAAAGTCGATTGCGGTCAGGCTCATCGGATTCTGTGAGTTATCGGTCACGATGTCGAACAGAATCATCGGGGTCTGCTGTCCCATGCCTACGGTCTTGTTGTCGCCGGTGAGCGTTTCGCCTTTGACCGACGAAATTGTCATGGGCCCGGGAATATACTGTCCGACGACTGCTTTCCACCCCTTGGCGGGAACGCCTGTCGTGCTCGTGAAGCTGAGGGTCAGCGAGCCGTCGGCGGCAGCCGACTTGACCAGCGCGGAGTTCTCCTTGAGCAGGGTTTTCAGAAGATTGGCCTCGTTGACTTCTGTGCCGTTGTAGATTTTGAGCACGTCGTTAAGTCCGATCGACGAGGTGTTGAACAGGGCCAGTTCGGTGAAGTCGATCTTTATGGCCTTTCCGACCTCCGAGGGCTTGAATGTTATAATGCCCGATGTCTTTTCGGGATAGTTGGCGTCGGGGCCTCCGGCGTCGAAGAAGTCGGTGTCGCCCGAGATGGTGAACGTTTGGGCGTTTTCACCCTCGGTCATATAAATGGTATTGTCTACCATCGGTGCACCGGTGACGGCGCCGGAGACATCGCGGTCTGTGCCTCCGAGTTTCAGAGTGGCGAGTACGCAGGCCGGCAGCGTGCCCGAAGCATCGGGCTGGATGTCGGCAATGACATAATATTTGTTCGCGCCCGGACGCAGGTTGCCGCTCGTGACGGCGAGGATGCCTCCCTCGGCGGTGGCTACGACCGTCTCGTCGGTCGGTGTGGTCGACGTCGACAGGCGCACATTGTCAAACAGAGTGGGGGAGGGGGTGAAGTTCACCTGAAGGCGGTCGATCGAAAGGGGATTGTTGAGCCCTTCGGTAGTGACCTGATAGGCGGCAAGAATCTGGTTTCCGGCGCCGCGGCGTGGACGGGCGATGTCGGTCAGGGCCGAAACACTCTTATATTCCATGTCGGTGGCTTTTACCGAAGAGACGCGGATTTTGACCGTGCCTTTCGAGCCTGATTTCGACGAGAAGCCGAGACTGAGTTTGCCGTCGGCCGACTCTGAGGTGTAGGTCGTTCCGGCCGACCCGTTCTGAAGCTTGAGCTTCCAGCCGGCGGGTAGATAGCCCGACTGGTCTTTTCCGTCGCTGGTGCCGTAGCCGACTTTGGCGATTGCGCCGTCGTAGACGAGCACATAACAGGTGTTGTCGCATGTATTCTCGAGAACCTCTATCGAGATTACCTCTCCTGCGTTCTTCGGAACGAACACGGCGCCGTTGTCTTTATACGACGGAACATTCGTGCCCGGATTGCAGTAAGTGATCGAACCGTCGACGGTAAACGCCTCTTCGAGGCCATCGCCGTTCTTGATGTAGTAGACGCCGTCGGTTTCGCTCCATGCACCGTAACCCGGAAGCGCTGAAGCGAGAATGAGCGTCAATAGCATCAGTCTGTGTAGAATTTTCATTGGCATATTTTTAGATGATTAAAAAATTTGTTCCTGTCGTTCAAAAGCCTTCAGCTTTTGGCGGACAAGAACAGATGCCAATGAATCTGACGGAACGATACGCGCGAACCGGCGCAACCGTCTGTTCTGACACCCTTAGCTCTATTCCGCGAGAGCTGTCGGCGGGTTGTCGGCAACGGGCAGGTCTTCCGGCTCGTCTCCTGTCGGTGCGAGGCCTTCCCATCTGATGTCGACAGTGGCGCTCAGGTCGCAACGACCTTTTTGGTGTGAGACTTACGGCAGCGGGTCTGCCGGGGCTTCTAACCCCGTTCCCTTTTAAGACGCCTTTCGAGGGGCGTCACCCTGTTGCTTTCGGCTGCAAAGTTACAATTACATAGTCAGCCACAAACGGTTTTAATACTTATTAACGCACGAATCGCCTACAAGTGCAAAAAAAGTAAAATGGAGAAAAGCATCTTGCATATTATTCGTAAATTTGCGGCTTGAAACACAAACCCTGACCGACGATGTTTAACTTATTCAGCGCCAAACGCAAGCCGCAGCAACTGTTCTTCCATACCGACATCCACTGCCATATCGTGCCGGGTGTCGACGACGGTTCGCCAACCGTTGAAACATCGCTCGAGCTGCTCGAAAGAATGCGCTCCTGGGGGCTCAGGCGAATTATCGCGACCCCTCACATGACCCAGGATACATTCGAGAATACCCCCGACATCCTCGACCCCGCGCTCCAGAGCCTTCAGGACGCTGCCGCCGGGCCGTTCCCCGACATGGAGATAACCCGCAGCTGCGAACACCGTATCGACGACTTCTTTATCTCACAGCTCGAAAAAGGACTGATTCTGCCTTTCCCCGGCAATTTTATCCTTGTTGAGAATTCTTTCGTTCAGGAGCCGTGGAATCTTGATCAGATGCTTTTCGACCTTCACATAAAGGGATATCATCCGATCATGGCCCATCCCGAACGATTCCGCTATTATCAGGCTAACCGCGAACGCTATAAGCAGCTTCACAACGCCGGCAATCTCTTCCAGATCAATCTTCTCAGCCTTTCGGGTTACTACGGAAAATCGACTAAGCAGCAGGCCGAATGGCTGATCAACGAAGGGCTCGTAGATTTTATCGGTACCGACCTTCATCACCACCGCCATGCCGACAGCATCGAGGCATATCTCAGTTCGCGCGACTATCGCCGGCTGGCCGAAAGCGGGCTGAAGATCGGCAACGACACGACGTTCCCTCGCGACTGACAACCTGTTATATCAACATAAAAACTGCACAAAACGTCGGTTTTGTGCAGTTTTTTGATGGTATTTCATTTCTGTTCCGAAAAAAATCGCTAACTTTGCAGCCTAATAAAAATGCAGCAGTCGGCACTCGCCCGACAAATACAGTATCATTCAATGAAGCTCTTACAAGCAAAATTAGCGCGTTACACCGCCCCTCAGGAGGCTAAAGCAGCAGGCGTCTATCCCTATTTCCGGGCCATCTCTTCCGAACAAGACCCCGAGGTCATCATTAACGGCAAGAAGGTGCTGATGTTCGGCTCGAACTGCTATTCAGGACTTGTCAATGATCCGCGTCTGAAAGAAGCCGCCATTGAAGCGACCCGTAAATACGGCACTGGTTGCGCCGGCTCCCCCTTCCTCAACGGAACTCTCGATCTTCATAAAAAACTCGAAGCCCGCATCGCCGAGTATATCGGGAAAGAAGACGTAATGATCTATTCAACCGGTTTCGGCGTCAACCTCGGCGTTGTGTCGACGTTGACAGGCCGCGAGGACTATATCCTCTGGGACGAGCAGGATCATGCTTCCATTATCGAAGGTCGCCGTCTGTCGTTCAGCCAGCAGTTCAAATACAAACACAACGACATGGCCTCGCTTGAGAAGCAGCTTCAGAAATGCGATCCCGACAAGGTGAAGCTTATCGTCACCGACGGCGTCTTCTCGATGGAAGGCGACGTGGCCAACCTGCCTGAGATCGTGCGTCTCGCAAAGCAGTATAATGCAAGTGTGATGGTCGACGAAGCCCACGGCATCGGCGTCTTCGGCCGCGGAGGCCGCGGAACCTGCGACCACTTCGGCGTGACCAAGGATGTCGACCTCATTATGGGCACATTCTCGAAGTCGTTCGCCTCGCTTGGCGGATTCATTGCCACCGACAAGGAGATCACCAACTTCCTGCGCCACCACTCGCGCTCCTATATCTTCACCGCCTCGATCACTCCTGCTTCGACGGCTGCCTGCCTCGCTGCAATCGACATCCTCGAGAAAGAGCCCGAGCGTCAGGAGCATCTCTGGGAGCTCACCAACTACGCCCTCGAAGGGTTCCGTTCGATGGGTTTCGAGATCGGCAACACCTCGACTCCGATAATCCCGCTCTTCATCCGCGACGACTTCAAGACATTCGCCATAACCCACGACCTTCTCGAAGACGGCGTCTTCGTCAATCCTGTCGTGACTCCGGCTGTCGCTCCCGAGGATACCCTCATACGCTTCAGCCTTATGGCCACCCATACCCGCGAACAGGTGACCACAGCCCTCGAAAAGATCGCAAAGGTCTTCCGCAAATACAAGCTCATTCCCGAAGAATCGGCTCTCTGAGAAATATCAATCCCGTGACTCGCCGAAGCGGATCACGGGATTGCTGTATCTTGACGTCCCGACCCTCAGATGCTGTCGGTTTCGGCCTCGGCCTCATGCTTCGGCGCCGGTTTTACGGCAGCAGGCTTCGGCCCTTCGGGAGCGTCAGCCGGCTCCGGACTGACCTTGTCGGGGAAGATGGTGACGAGAATGTCTTTTGTTACCATCCCCTTCAGCTTCACGATATTCTCGTTGTGGACACGGATGCAGCCGTGGCTGCGCCGTCCGGGAATAGAGCCGGGAGCATTCGTGCCGTGGATGCCGATGCCCGTATAGAAAGGCGTGTTGAGCGCAAGAAAGAACGGGCCGTAGCATTTCTGATTGGTGTCTTTGTAAGTCCAGTCTGTCGATATATAGGCTCCGTAGAGTTTGAAGGTGCCCTCCGAGGTCTTGCAGTCGTCGCGGGTTTTCTTCTGTCCGCGGTTGCGCGACGTGCACACGGGGAACGACATCAGCTTGTCGCCGAAAGCATTGCACAGGTCGAGCCGGCAGGCGTCCTTGCGTATCTCGATTTTACGCGGCATGAACATACGGCCCGGAACGGTCGACAGCTCGCGGTCGATATGCTTGCGCCCCTCTTCGGGGAGAACAGGTTTCTCCGTACCGCCGTAGGCAGCCAGAGCCGCTTCGACGGCAGGACTGAAAAACGGAGCCTCGGCCTCAGTCTGCGCGGGGGGGGCGTCGGCGAAAACCGGCAGCGTCAGAGAAGCAACCAAAGTGATAAAGAGTAGTCGGTGTTTCATAGGAATTGCAAAGGTACGCAAAATTTCGGCATTTCCTCGCTCTCTACACCGCTCTCTCAAAAAATATCGTCCTGAAACCATTAAAATGCGCGGCGGGAGCGATGAGGTGTCGGAAAAAATTGCTATCTTTGCGCGCAATAAAATTCAACCATTTTTTTACGGTATGTCATTTATTGCAGATAGAGTTAAGATGGATGGTCTGACGTTCGACGACGTCTTGCTGATTCCGGCCTACAGCGAAGTGCTTCCCAGAGAAGTTAGTCTGTCAACCAAGTTTTCGCGCAACATAACGCTGAATGTTCCTATCGTTTCGGCAGCGATGGACACAGTTACGGAGGCGCAGCTCGCTATAGCCATAGCGCGTGAGGGCGGTATCGGAGTCATCCATAAGAACATGACAATCGCCGAGCAGGCCCGTCAGGTCCACGCTGTCAAGCGTGCCGAGAACGGCATGATCTACGATCCCGTGACTATCTCTGTCGACGCCACCGTGGGCGACGCGCTGAAGATGATGGAAGAATACCATATCGGCGGAATTCCCGTTGTCGATGCCGGAAGATTCCTCGTTGGCATTGTCACAAACCGCGACCTGCGTTTCGAAGACAATCTCAACCGCCCCGTCAGGGAGGTCATGACAACCGAAAACCTTGTCACCACCTCGCAGTCGACCAATCTCGACGAGGCTGCAAAGATTCTTCAGCGCCATAAAATCGAGAAACTTCCCGTTGTCGACGGCGAAGGCCATCTCGTAGGACTTGTCACCTATAAGGATATAACGAAAGCCAAAGACAAACCGCTCGCCTGCAAAGACGCGCTCGGTCGCCTGAGAGTGGCTGCCGGAGTCGGCGTCACAGCCGATTCGATGCAGCGTGTCGACGCGCTTGTCGAGGCCGGTGTCGACGCTATTGTCATCGATACCGCCCACGGCCATTCGCGTGGCGTCATCGGCGTGCTGAAGGCCATCAAGGAAAAATATCCCGAAAAAGATGTCGTTGTCGGAAATATCGCTACCGGCGAGGCTGCCCGCTACCTCGTCGACAACGGCGCCGACGGCGTCAAGGTCGGCATCGGCCCCGGCTCGATCTGCACGACGCGCATTATCGCCGGTGTCGGTGTGCCTCAGCTGACGGCTGTCTACGACGTCGCCAAGGCTCTCGAAGGCACTGGCATACCTCTGATCGCCGACGGTGGAATCCGCTACAGCGGAGACATCGTGAAAGCCCTCGCCGCCGGCGCCTACAGCGTCATGCTCGGCGGAATGCTTGCCGGTGTAGAGGAAAGCCCGGGCGACACTATCATCTTCAACGGCCGCAAATATAAGACCTATCGCGGCATGGGCTCGCTCGAAGCTATGGAGAAAGGCTCGAAAGACCGCTATTTCCAGGCCAACGAAACCGACGCCAAGAAACTCGTGCCTGAGGGTATCGCCGCCCGCGTGCCCTATAAGGGAACACTCTACGAGGTCGTCTATCAGACCCTCGGCGGCCTCCGCGCCGGTATGGGCTATTGTGGTGCCCGCGACATCGAGGCGCTTCACCACGCCCAGTTCACGCGCATAACCGCCGCCGGCGTCAACGAAAGCCATCCCCACGACGTCGCCATCACCAGCGAAGCTCCCAACTACAGCGCCCGCGAGCGCTGATCCCGCTCTCTCGCCCATGACCTCACAACGGCATATCCGTCCCGCGCGGATATGCCGTTTCTGCTTTCAGGCTGTGCTTCTTCAAAAACGCAGAACAAGATTTTCGTATGTCTCATTGAGGCATACGTTGACGCTTTCAATAAAATTGACTGGGAAGCTATCGCGCAGCAGCTCAAAAAAGGCCGTACTGCCAAAGATGAAGCCAACAAGCAGGTCGATGGCAGCGGTAACACCGCTCTCGAAAGCACCGTTATCCGATGGTTCATCGGCTCGCGTCCTCAGGGCGCAGATGTTTCGTGGCGCGTAGTGTCGTCGACTCCCGATGTCAAGAATACCAACTCCAATTATGTCGGCTCTACCCCTTACGAGTCGACCGAAAGCTTCGATATCAAGGGTCTGACCTACAACAATTCGGACAACGTTCAGATTGAAGTCACCTGCGAGCGTCCCGATTATCTGCCTCAGAAAAAGCGCTTTAATCTGCGTCAGGTTATCGACCAGAAGGAGATTTCGGCCCAGTTCAATCTTGTAAAGGAAGCAACAGACACTGATGGAGAATAAATGCCCGGCCATTCAGGCTGACGTATATTAACGAAAAACACATGTAACAATCAGTCCGTTGGCTAAGCTAACGGACTGATTGCCTTATAGCGAATGGCCGCGCCGGGGTAGGGGTGCAACGCGATACTCCCGACGGTTTGTCGTCCTGGCGTAGGGCTGCAACGTGGTGCAGCCGCTGTCTGACAGAGGGTTAGGCTGCTCCACGGAGCAGCCCTACGTGTCGCTGTTTGGCGCCTCCGGCGTGTTGGTTGGGGGTATTTTTCGGGTGACGCAATAAAGAGCGGGGGAGTTTCGTTATTTTTTTGTAATTTTGGGGGCTTGAAAAAGCCGTGGGCAAACTATGCCCATCCCTTACGACTTAAACATCTGAACTACGATGAAAAAAATTCTAATCCCGGCAGCGCTGATTGCAGCCGCTATTCTCTCCGGTGCTGCCAAAAAGAACGATCCGACCCTTATGACTGTCAACGGCAAGCCCGTTAAGGTCAGCGAGTTCACTTATCTTTATAATAAGAACAACCAGCAGCAGGCCGAGCCCCAGACTCTCGACGAATATGTCGATATGTTCGTCAACTACCGCCTGAAGGTGGCCGACGCCGAGGCTGCCGGTCTCGATACGACTGCCGCTTTCAAGAAAGAATACGACGGATATTGCGACGATCTGGCCAAGCCTTTCCTGACCGATTCGACCGTCGTCGAAAAGCTCAGCCGTGAGGCCTACGAGCGCATGAAAAAGAATGTCAAGGTAAGCCATATAATGCTTCCGGTCGGGCGCACTCCCGATGAGCGCATGGCAAACCGCGCCCGCCTCGACAGTATCAGAACCGCCATTCTCAACGGCGCCGATTTTGGCGATATGGCTGTGAAATATTCGTCGGATCGTTCGGCTCAGCGCAACCGCGGTTCGATGGGATATGTCAAGTCAGGATCTTTCCCTTATCCGTTTGAATATGCTGCCTACAATACTCCTGTCGGACAGATTTCGGAGGTTATCGACGATGCCCCCTACGGATGGCATATCATCCGCGTTGACGACGTCCGTCCCGACGCCGGCGAATGGCACGCCCGCCATATCCTTAAACTGACCCGCGGCCTCGACGAAGCAGCTGCAACAGCCAAAAAAGCTCAGATCGATTCGATCTACAATGTGCTCGCCGGTGGCGCCGATTTCGCCGAGGTTGCCGCCAAGGAGAGTGAAGATCCCGGATCGGCGCGTCGCGGCGGCGATGTCGGCTGGTTCGGCTCGGGCCGTATGGTGCCTGAGTTTGAGAATGCAGTGGCCGGAGCTGCCGACGGTCAGATAACCAAGCCGTTCGCTACCAGCTACGGCTATCATATCGTAGAACGTCTCGGCCATCGCGATCTTGCCGACTACGAGAGCATGCGCCAGAATATCGCCGCACAGATCGGTCGTGACAGCCGTAGCGCCGAACCGCGCCGCGCCAAGGTCGCACAACTCCGCAGCCAATACGGCGCCAAGCTCGATCCCAAGGGACTGGCCAAGGCCGACGCCCTCATCGACAAGCATCAGGGCATCGACTCTGTCACTCTGTCGCATCTCCTTTCCGACTGGACGACCATCGGCGTTGTCGGCAGTCATAAGGTCAAACTCAGCGATGCTGCTGCGGCTATGCCCAAATACGACGGCAAAGTCAGCGCCGCTGCCGGTAAAGACGAATTCCGCAAGGCTGCCGAAACGGCTCTCGACAACGCCACTGTCGAGACAGCCCGTGAGAATCTCGCCGCTGTCGACGAGAACTACCGCAACCTGACCAAGGAATACCGCGACGGCATTCTTCTGTTCGACGTCAGCAACGACCGCGTATGGGATCGCAGTAATAAAGATACCAAAGGTCTTGAAGACTTCTTCAACCTCCATCGCGCGAACTACAGCTGGGACGCTCCGCGCTACAAGGGCGTGATCGTGTCGGCCACTAACGACTCCATCGCCGATGCCGCGAAAGCCTATCTTAAGGCCAATCCTGTAGGTCTCGACTCTATCGTCGCCAAACTTCGCGACCAGTTCGGCCGCAATGTGAAGGTCGAGCGCAAGCTCTTCCCGAAAGGTGAAGACTCCGTTATCGACTATGTCGCTTTCGGAGGCGAGAAGCCTGCTGCCCAGGGAAAATGGACTTCGTTCTTCCTTCTTGAGGGCAAGCTGCTGAATGCTCCCGAAGAGGTCGGCGACGTGCGCTCGGCTGTAGTCAACGATTATCAGAAATATCTCGAGCAGGAGTGGCTTACCGAGCTTAAAGCCAAATATCCGGTTGTCATCAACAAGAAAGAGCTTGAGAAGATCCGCAAAGCAGAAGCGGCTAAAAAGTAAATACTAAAGTGAATATCAAGAAAGTAGCCATACTGGCCGGACTTTGTGCGGCGGCAACACTTGTTGTTGTCGCCGGCACTGATAATGTCGCCGAAGAGGTGGCATGGGTTGTCGGCGACCAGCCTATCTGGAAATCCGACATCGAGGAAGCCTACCAGCAGATGCTCGCCGAGCGCATGCCCGTCAACGGCGACCCCTATTGTGTCATTCCTGAGCAGCTTGCCGTTGAGAAGCTCTATCTCCATCAGGCCGATCTCGACACTGTCGAGGTGCAGCCGACAATGATATCGCAGCAGGTCGAGAGCCAGCTGAATTATTATGTCGCCAACCTTGGCTCGAAGGAGAAGGTCGAGCAGATGTTCCGCAAATCGTTTCCCGAAATGCGCGAGAAACTGACCGAGATGCTGACGAACCGCAGCCGCATCCAGCAGGTTCAGATGGCTCTGACAAAAGACATCAAGACAACGCCCGCCGACGTGCGCCGCTATTTTCAGAATCTTCCGGCCGACAGTGTCCCTTATGTGCCGCTGACGGTCGAGACCCAGATTCTGACTCTTTCGCCCGCCATTCCGCGTCAGGAGATCGAAGACGTCAAGGCGCGCCTCCGCGATTATGCCGACCGCATAAACCGCGGCGAAAGCGATTTCTCTACGCTGGCGATCCTCTACAGCGAAGACGGCTCGTCGTCGCGCGGAGGCGAGACAGGATTTATGGGCCGCGGCCAGATGGTGCCTGAATATGCTGCCGTGGCTTTTAATCTGACCGACCCTAAAAAGGTGTCGAAAATTGTCGAGACGGAATTCGGCTTCCATATCATTCAGCTCATCGAGAAGCGCGGCGACCGAATCAACACCCGCCATATCCTTCTCCGTCCGAAGGTAAGCGACAAAGACCTGACCGAGGCCCTCGAGCGTCTCGACACTCTCCGCAACGACATCGTTGTCGATAAAAAAGGCACTTTCGAACAGGCTGTGGCTCTGCTCAGTCAGGACAAGGACACCCGTAACAATCGCGGGATAATGGTCAACGACAACACCGGCACAACCCGTTTCGAGATGTCGCAGCTGCCTCCCGAGGTGGCGCGTGCGGTTGCCGGCCTCCAGCCCGGCGAAATCTCAAAGCCGTTCATGATGAAAGACCAGAAACTTAACCGTGACGTTGTCGCAATGGTGAAACTGACATCGCGGCTCGAAGGCCATAAGGCCAATCTTGCCGACGACTATCAGCAGATAAGCGCTATGTATGAAGATGCCCAGCGCTCAAAGATTCTCGCCGACTGGCTCGAGAAAAAAATAGCCGACACCTCGGTGCGCATCGAAGACAACTGGCGAAACTGCGAGTTCACCCATAAAGGCTGGATTAAAGAAAAGCAATCGTCGGCCAATGAATAAGCCTCAGTGCGACCCGTCTTTGAGAAATCGTCGCCCCCTGCGCCGCCTGCTGGCAGCTCTGGGGGCGGTGGCGTTGCTTACGCTTCCGCCCGCCCTGGCTGCCCCTCCCGCTCCGAAAGCCGCGAAGTCACCGGCTCCGGCAAAGAAGGAGGCTCCGCTTAAGCCGGTGATTCCCTCGGCCAACCGTCATCAGCCGGGAAAGGTGTTCCTCGAACATGCCGATATGCTCGAGCTCGACGAGATGCGTTCGCGCGACTATCAGATTCTGCGCGGTTCGGTGGTGTTCCGCAAAGACAATATGTTCATGTATTGCGACAGCGCCTATTTTTATGAGGCGTCGAATTCGCTCGATGCTTTCGGAAATGTCAGGATGGAACAGGGCGACACTCTGTTTGTCTATGGCGACGAGCTGAACTATAACGGTCTCGACGAAATGGCGCGCCTCTTCGCCAACCCCGGCAAGAAAGCCCGGCTCGTCAACCGCGACGTGAAAATCGAGAGCGACCGCTTCGACTATGACCTCGCGCGCAATGTCGGCAGCTACGACCTCGGCGGAAAGCTCAGCGACCGGCAGAACACTCTGACCTCGCTCGAGGGCTACTATTACCCCGCTACAAAGGACGCCTATTTCTATAAGGATGTCAGACTGTTCGGCCCGCACGGCAACGACACGCTCAGGATGTTCACCGACTCGCTGAAATATAATACCGGCACGCATATCGCCGAGCTTCTGTGCTCCACCCGTATCATTAACCGCGACGGCGAGATCAATTCGAGCAGCGGATTCTACAATACTCAGTCGGGCATTGCCGACCTCTTCTCGCGCTCGACCGTCGTCACCCGCCGAGGCAACACTCTGACGGGCGACACCCTTTTCTACGACAGGCAGAAAGGCTACGGCGAGGCGTTCGGCAATATGGTGCTGACCGACTCGGTGCGTCAGTCGACTCTTATCGGCGATTACGGATACTACTGCGAGCTTAACGACAGCGCCATGGCGACCGGTAATGCCCTGGCTATGGAATATTCGCGCCGCGACACCCTCTGGCTCCACGGCGACACTATCCGCGCGTTCCGTTTCCCCGACTCGACGACAGTCACCAACGCCTACGGCGGCGTTCGTTTCTTCCGCAAGGATATTCAGGGAATGTGCGATTCGCTCAGCTTCCGCGAGCGTGACTCGATTCTGCGAATGTACCGCCATCCGATGATCTGGAGCGGTGCCCGCCAGATCCACGGCAATCTCATTGCCGTCCATCTCAACGATTCAACGGCCGACTGGGTGCGTCTGCCCGATTTCGGCATGATGGTCGAGCATATCGCTGAAGACTGCTACGACCAGCTCAGCGGCTCCGACATGAGTGTCTGGCTCAACGACACGACCGTGCAGCGCCTCTTTATCGACGGTAATGTGCAGATAATCACCTTTCCGATGGAGCGCGACTCAAGCTATAATAAATTCACCTTTGTCGAGACGAGCTATCTCGACGGACTCTTCACCGGCAATCAGGTCGACAGCATCGTCATGTGGCCCGAGACATCGGGAAAAGTGACGCCGCTCTATCTGGCCAAGCGGTCGAGCTATTTCCTGCCTAACTTCCAGTGGTATCAGCAGATGCGGCCGCTGGCTCCCGACGAGGTGTTCGACACTCCCGAGGGGATGACCGAACTGCTGCGCAGCCCCGAAGTAGGCGGCAAACGGCGTCCGACGGCCATGACCGGAATCGAAGACCGGCTGACGCCGAAGGTGCCTGACCGCGGCCCTGAGCCTGTGTCGCCGCCACCAGGCGATCCGTCGCTTGTCGGACTGCCGCCTGAACCGACGGCGGTCACCGAGTCTCCTGAACCTGTTAAGCCTCCGACAGACCAATGAGTGACATTATAAAACTACTGCCCGATTCAGTTGCCAACCAGATAGCCGCCGGCGAGGTCATTCAGCGACCGGCGTCGGTGGTGAAAGAGCTGGTCGAAAACGCTGTCGACGCCGGAGCGTCGGCGATAACCATCGTTGTCAAAGACGCCGGACGGACACTTATTCAGGTCATTGACAACGGCCGCGGCATGAGCGATACCGATGCGCGCATGGCATTCGAACGCCACGCCACGAGCAAAATTTCGGCTGCCGACGATCTGTTCGGATTGACCACTATGGGCTTCCGCGGCGAGGCGCTTGCCTCGATATGCGCGGTTGCCCGCGTCGAAGTGCGCACAAAAACCAAAGATGCCGCCGTCGGCACGCGGCTCGTCATCAATGGCTCCGAAGTAGAGAGCCAGAAGCCCGAGAGCGCGGCTACCGGAACGAATATGCAGGTCAAGAACCTGTTCTATAACGTGCCGGCCCGCCGTAAGTTCCTGAAAAAGGATGCCGTTGAGATGGCTGCCATAACCCGCGAGTTCGAGCGCCTGGCGCTGGTCAATACGGGGATAGACTTCACGCTTATCCATAACGACGTGACAATCTTTTCGCTGCGCCGTTCCACAGAACTGCGCCGCATCGCCGATCTCTTCGGAAAGAATCTCGACAAGCAGCTCATTCCCGTCGAGGCCTCGACATCGCTTGTCGAACTCCGCGGATTTGTCGGGCTTCCCGAATATGCGCGGCGCCGCAATCCGCTCCAGTATCTGACCGTCAACGGCCGCAATATGCGCCATCCGGTGTTCCATAAGGCCGTTCTCGAATGTTACGAGGGGCTGCTGGGCCCCGATGTCCAGCCCAACTATTTCATGGATTTCAAAGTCGATCCCTCGACAATAGATGTCAATATCCATCCGACAAAAAACGAGATAAAGTTCGAAAACGAACTTGCCATACGTCAGATTCTCGTGGCGGCGGTCAAGGAATCGCTCGGACGTTTCAACGCAGTTCCGTCGATCGACTTCGAGGCGGCCGATGTTCCCGACATTCCGGCTTTTGCTTCAAAACCGGTGGCGCCTTGCGCCGACAATCCTTTCGCCGCGACCGAACCGCCTCGGGTGCCCGACCGCCCTGTCGCCCGTGAGACCGAGAACTGGGACAGGTTCTACGACGCTTTCAACTCGCGGCGCGCCGACGCGCTCGACAGTGCGGCCGGCAATTCTATGAACACCCGCGAAGTATCGTTCGAACCGGCCAGAAAAGTGCTTCAGAGCGAGCTTGAGCTTGAAGGCGCGGCTCCGGCCTCGACGGCGATGCAGATAAAGAACCGATATATTGTCATGGCCGCTCGCGACGGCATTATGGTAATCGACCAGCACAGGGCCCACGAGCGCGTTCTTTTCGACCGCTATATGAAGCGCCCTGACGAGGGACAGGCCGGCTCGCAGCGCGTAATTTTCCCCGCTACAATCAGTCTGAGCCCGTCGCAGAGCGCATTGTTGTCGTCGTTGCGCCCCGAGATAGAGAAGTGGGGCTTCGATCTGGCGCCGATGGGGCAGGGGACATGGAGCATCAACGGCCTTCCCCCTAATGTGAACGAGACATCGGCGGCCGAGATTATAACCGCCATGCTTGAAAGCGCTGCCGAACAGGGCAGTCTGCCGACCGACGAGATGCGGCGGAAAATGGCCATGGCCATGGCAGCGACAGCTTCCGTCAAGGCCGGTCAGCCGCTTAACCCCGAGGAAATCGACCGCATAACCGGCGAGTTGCTCGCTCTTGACCATCCGGCTCTCACAGCCGACGGCCGCCGGACATTCCTGATTATTCCCTTTGACCAGATAACCAGAATGTTGCAATGAGAGCGCTGATTGTTTCGCTGTTGACACTGCTGTCGGTAGTGACCGGATTCGGCCAGACCGATTCAGTCAGGGTGAGCCTCATCACCTTTTTTCCCGGTTCGGAGATTTTCGAACTTGAGGGACATACGGGGCTTAGAATCAGGGATTTGCGCACTCATGACGATGTCATATATAACTGGGGAACTTTCGATTTCAACAGCCCCGGGTTTGTCTATCGTTTCGTCATGGGGGAGACCGACTATACGGTTGCCGCAGCTCCGACCGACCTCTTCCTGATGGCCTACGAGGCGCAGGGACGCCGTATCGTCGAGCAGGAACTGAATCTGACGCCGGCCGAGACTGCGCGCCTGAAAGCGCTTGTCGACGAGAATATGCTGCCCGAAAACCGCGTCTACCGATATAATTATGTGCTCGACAACTGCGCCACGCGCCCTCTGGCAATAGTCAGGCGCGCGCTCGCCAGCGATACGTTGGCTCTTGCACAGGCCGCACGCCCCGGGCAGAACACCTTCCGGAAAGTCATGCGCGGCTACCACTGCAACTATCCCTGGTATCAGTTCGGAATCGATCTGGCTCTCGGGTCGGGTATCGACCGTCAGATCGACAACGATGCTCGGTCATTCGCTCCGGCAGATCTCATGACGATGGTGGCCGATGCCGACATTGTGGCGGCCGACGGTAGCCGTCGCCCGTTGGTCGGCACAACGAAAGTTCTCAACGACATTCCGGCTGACAATGCCGTCAGACCTGCCACGCCGTCGCTGCTGACGCCTGCGGCAGTCGCATGGGCGGTCTTTGCCATAGCTCTGGCGCTCAGTGTCGCCGACATTCGGCGCCGGCGCCTCTCGGCCTGGTTCGATGTGCTGTTCTACAGCCTCTGCGGTCTGGCGGGTCTGTTGCTGACTTTCCTGATTTTTATAAGCGTCCACGAGGCGACTTCTCCCAACTGGCTCTATCTCTGGCTCAACCCGCTCTGTTTCATCGCGGCGGTGGGCGTTGTCATAAAATCGGCCGCAAAGATGGTAGTTTCGTGGCAAATGCTTAATTTTGCACTCTTGATTATTCTCTGTGGAGTCGGCATAGCCGGCGTCCAGAGTCTGAATGCGGCATTTTGGCCTCTCATAGGGGCTGATATGTTGCGCAGCATAACGTATATAGTGATCTACCGATGCAATCGCTCAAAGAAAAGCAGCTGAAAAGCCGGCGACTCGCCGCCATGGTAGTGGCGTCGCTCGTCGGTGTCGCCGTCGTGGCGCAGACAGCGCCGAAAGTGCCTGCGAAGCCGGCGCTTGTCCTCGGAATCACCGTCGAGGGTCTCAGTGACACCTACCTCGAGCTTTTGCGCGGTTATTTCGGTGCCAACGGCTTCAACCGCCTGATCAACGACGGTGTCGTCTTCACCGATGTCGACTACGGCCCCAATATCGACGCCACTGCCGCTACTGCCATGCTTGTCAGCGGCGCTCCGGCAAGCATCAGCAATATCTCGGCGGCTACGGTCTACGACAAGGAGTTGCGCCGTGCTGTCTCGATTCTCAACGATGCCTCGACACTCGGCAATTTCACCTCGGAGACACTTTCGCCGAAGGCTCTGGCCGTCAGCACTCTCGCCGATGAGTTGCGAGTTGCCGAAGGCGGCCTCAACGGCGTCTACTCGATAGCTCCCGACGCCGGGCAGGCGATTATTCTTGCAGGACATGCCGGAAGCGGCGCCTTCTGGATCAACGACGTCAACGGAAACTGGTCGACTTCGACGGCATATAAGGAAGTGCCTAATCCGATCAATAACCGGAACTTCACATCGTCGCTGGCCTCGCGTCTCGACACTCTTAAATGGACACCGTCGATAGCGCCCGAGCTTTATCCCGATATTCCGGCTTACCGCAAGGCATATCCGTTCAGGCATGTCTTCCAGCGCAACAATGTCGACCGCTACCGCGCGTTCAAGCGTTCGGCTCCCGCCAACCGCGAGGTGACCGATCTCGCCGCCGATTTCATCTCTTCGATGGGACTCGGAAAAGGGAAGACCACCGACATGGTCAGTCTGGCCTATAATGTCGCTCCTTATCCCTACAGCAAGGATGCCGATTCGCGGCTTGAGACTATGGACGCCTACCTGCGTCTCGACGCCGATCTGGCCCGGCTTTTCGCCACCATCGACGCTGCCGGGCCCGGGATGAACCGCACTCTGGTTGTTCTCGCCGGAGTCCCTGCCCCTCCGGCCGGCAAGCGCGACGAAGAGCGTTTCGGAGTGCCTCATGGCGTCTTCTCTCCGCGCAAGGCCCAGTCGCTTCTCAATGTCTATCTGATGGCCCTCCACGGCAATGGCGAGTGGATAGCCGGGTACCATAACAACCAGATTTTCCTCAATGCCGCTCTCGCCAAGGAGCGCGACGTCGATATCGTTGCCCTGCGGCGCGAGAGCGCCGAATTTCTGTCGAGGATGGCGGGCGTCTGCCGATCGTTCACGCTCGACGACGTGCTTGCCGGAAAAGCCGGAAACGACGCCGAAGCCATGCGGCGAAACACCGTTGTCGGCCATTCCGGCGACGTCTTCATCACGATAACCCCCGGATGGGAGATAGAGGCGGCCGACGTCAATGCCGGTCAGAACTCACGCCCGATGGTGTCGCGTCTGGGCACGCCGATGTTCCCCGGTTTTATCCTGGCTCCCGGAGTTGCCCACCGTGTCATAGGAACGCCTGTCGACGCCACTGTGCTGGCTCCGACAGTAGCGCGTATTCTTCGCATACGCTCGCCCAACGGGGCCGAGAGCGCTCCCCTGCGCTTCTGACCCCCGAGTTTTCCTATCCACCAACAACCCGATAACAAATAAAAAATCAGATAAATGTCATTAAACTCATTCCTGAAAAAGGTATTCGGAAACAAGTCGACCCGCGATCTCAAGGAGATTCAGCCTATCGTTGACCGCATCAAGGCTCTCGGCCCCGAGATGGCCGCTCTCGACAACGACGCACTCCGACAGAAGATCACCGATGTGCGCGCCGACATCAAGGCCGCCATAGCTCCCGACGAAGAGGCTATCGCCAAGACCCGCGAAGAGGTCGAGACTCTGCCTATCGACAAGCGTCAGCCTCTCTGGAACGATATCGACCGCCACGAGAAGAATATCCTCGACACCCTTGAGAAGAAACTCGACGAGCATCTGCCCGTTGTCTTCGCAGCCATACGCGAGACGGCCGCCCGCTTCGCCGCCAACGAGCAGGTGGTCGTGACGGCCACTCAGATGGACCGCGACCTTGCGGCGCAGGGACGCGACTTCGTCAGCATCGACGGCGACAAGGCCGTCTATCTCAATCACTGGAAAGCCGGAGGCAACGAGATAACCTGGGATATGGTCCACTACGACGTGCAGCTCATCGGCGGTATCGTGCTCCATCAGGGCAAGATCGCCGAGATGGCCACCGGTGAGGGTAAGACCCTCGTGGCCACACTTCCGGTATTCCTCCGCTCGCTTTCGGGCCGCGGCGTCCATGTTGTCACCGTCAATGACTACCTGTCGAAACGCGACAGCGAGTGGATGGGGCCGCTCTATATGTTCCACGGCTCAACGGTCGACTGCATCGACAAGCACCAGCCCAACACCCCGGCGCGCCGCGCGGCCTATAACTGCGACATCACGTTCGGCACGAACAACGAGTTCGGCTTCGACTATCTGCGCGACAATATGGCCATGAGCCCCGACGACATGGTTCAGCGCAAACACTACTACGCCATTGTCGACGAGGTCGACTCGGTGCTCATCGACGATGCCCGAACCCCGCTGATTATCTCAGGCCCGGTGCCCAAGGGCGACGATCAGATGTTCAATGAGTTCCGCCCCAATGTAGAGCGAGTGTTCCAGGCTCAGCGCCGACTCGTCACTCAGCTCCTGACCGAGGCCAAGGCAAAGATCAACAGCGACGACAAGGCTGTAGCCAAAGAAGGCGCTCTCGCTCTGTTCCGCGCATATAAAGGTCTGCCGAAAAACGGCGCCCTCATCAAGTTCCTCAGTCTCGAGGGCATGAAGAACATACTGCTCGAAACCGAGGCATATTACCTTCAGGACAACTCGCGCGAGATGCCGAAGGCAACCGAGCCGCTTTATTTCGTCATCGACGAGAAGAACCGCAGCGTCGATCTTACCGACAAGGGTATCGACGAGATGACCTCCGGTACGACCGACCCCCAGTTCTTCGTGCTTCCCGACATCGCCGCCCAGCTCGCCGAGACCGAGCATATTCAGGATCTCTCCGAGCGTCAGGCCGCCAAAGACCGCTATATGCAGGACTACGGCGTGAAGGCCGAGCGTGTCCATACCGTCAACCAGCTTCTCAAAGCCTACGCCCTCTTCGACAAGGACGTCGAATATGTCATCGACGACGGCAAGATCAAAATCGTCGACGAACAGACGGGCCGTATAATGGAAGGACGCCGCTACAGCGACGGTCTCCATCAGGCTATCGAGGCCAAGGAGGGAGTGAAGGTCGAGGCTGCGACCCAGACCTTCGCCACTATCACGCTCCAGAACTATTTCAGAATGTATCACAAGCTGGCCGGTATGACCGGTACGGCCGAGACCGAGGCCGGCGAGTTCTGGGATATCTACAAGCTCGATGTCGTGACAATTCCGACGAACCGGCCGGTTGCGCGTATCGACATGAACGACCGTGTCTACAAGACCAAGAAAGAAAAATATGCCGCTGTCATCGAAGAGATCCAGCGTCTTGTTTCGGAAGGACGCCCCGTGCTCGTCGGCACTACCTCTGTCGAGATAAGCGAGCTGCTGAGCCGCATGCTGAAGATGCGCAACATCCCCCACAATGTGCTCAACGCCAAATACCATCAGCGCGAGGCTGAAGTCGTAGCTCTTGCCGGTAAGGCTGCCACGGTCACAATCGCCACGAATATGGCCGGCCGCGGTACCGATATCAAGCTGCCCCCCGAGGTCAAGGAGGCCGGAGGTCTGGCAATCATCGGCACCGAGCGCCATGAGAGCCGCCGTGTCGACCGTCAGCTCCGCGGACGTTCGGGTCGTCAGGGCGATCCGGGTTCGTCGGTCTTCTACGTGTCGTTCGAAGATCAGCTGATGCGCCTTTTCGCAACCGACCGCGTAATGAAGATGCTCGACACTCTCGGGCTCAAAGAGGGGGAGGCCATCGACTCGAAGATGGTGACCCACGCTATCGAGAACGCCCAGAAGCGCGTCGAGGAAAACAACTTCGGCATACGCAAGCGCCTGCTTGAATACGACGACGTCATGAACAAGCAGCGCAGCTATATCTATGCACGCCGCCACCATGCGCTGCTCGGCGAACGTATCGGAATCGACATCAACAATATGATGTGGGACACCATCGAGAACCTCGTCAATACCTACGACTCGGCTTCGGGCTACAGCGATCTGTCGATGGAGCTGCTGCGTATCCTGACTATCGAGGCTCCGTTCACCGAGGCCCAGTACCGCAATATGTCGAAGGAAGACGCCGTGGAGGCTATCGCCGCCGCCGCCAACGAGACTTTCGAGCGCCGTTCGCAGCACATCATAGAGGTTGCCGAGCCGGTTATCAGACAGTGTATTGAAGAGCGCAACATGGAAGGGCGCATAGCAGTTCCGATGACCGACGGAAAGCGTTACTACAACCTCGTCGTCGACCTCAGGAAAGCCTATGACAGCGGCTCGAAAGAGATTGTCAAGGAATGGCACAAGGCCGTGCTGCTGTTTACTATCGACGAGCTCTGGAAAGAGCATCTGCGCGAACTCGACCAACTGCGACAGAGCGTTCAGAACGCATCCTACGAACAGAAAGACCCGCTGGTCATCTATAAAGTCGAATCGTTCCACCTCTTTGAGGAAATGCTCAACCGCCTTAACGTCAAGGCGATGTCGATTCTCATGCGCGGACAGATCTATATCCCGCAGCCGCGTCCTGAAGAACAGCAGTCTGCTCCTGAGCAGCCTGAGGTGAAGAGAGCTATGCCCGAACGCCCCACCGACTACTCGAAATACAAGACCAATAAAGACGAGATGGCAGCTTCGGCCGAAGCCCAGCGAGCCGCTGCTTCAGGTCCGCAGGGCCCGCAGCAGAATCGTCCGGCTCCCGTGAAGAGCGCTCCCAAGATCAACAGAAATGCCCCGTGCCCCTGTGGCAGCGGCAAGAAATATAAGAATTGCCACGGAGCAAACCTTTGAATTTGACATATTCTGACCACATGCGGCCATGACTTACGCTGAAGTTCTGCTGCCGCTTCCTCTGACGGGCTTCTTTACCTATAAGGTGCCCGACATGATGGCCGAGGCAATACGCCCCGGCTGTCGTGTCGTTGTGCCATTCGGACGCACGAAGTTCTATACGGGGATTGTGGCCGGACTGACTCCGCGCCGTCCCGAGGGGTTCGAGACAAAGGAGATAAGCCAGCTGCTCGACAGCGAGCCTATCGTGCGCCATCCTCAGATGAAGTTCTGGGAGTGGATTGCCGACTACTATCTCTGTTCTGCAGGCGAGGTCTATCGCGCGGCCGTCCCTGCAGGTCTCAAGCTCGAGAGCGAAACAGTGGTCGAGGTCAACCCCGACTTCGAGGAAGATCCCGGCGACCGCCTCGGCGAGCGCGACCTTCTCGTGATGAACGCCGTCAGGCGTGTGCCGAAGAAAGCGACTCTCGCGGCTGTGGCCAGAGAAACCGGCTTCAGGAACACGTCGGCGATTGTTGCCCGTCTTGTCGAGCGCGATGCCCTGATGGTAAGTGAGAATCTTGTGGAACGCTATAAGACCCGCAAGATCGAGATGGTCGAAATGGCTATCGAGCGCGGCGATTCGGCTGCTCTCCACGCCGCCTTCGATTCCGTCAAGGGGGCGCCGAAACAGGAGAAAGCCCTTCTGACGCTGATAGAGCTCTCGGGCTTTATGCGTCAGGGAAGCGATCTGTGTGAAGTGACCCGCGCCGATCTTCTCGACCGCAGCGGAGTCACTTCGCCAATAATCATTGCGCTCGAAAACAAGGGTATAGTCAGGCGCCGCAAGAAGGAGGTGAGCCGCTTTGCTCCGGTCAGCAAGGCTACGATGCCGATGCCCGAGCTTACCGACGCCCAGCGCGAGGCGCGCGACGCCATCATTAAATCGTGGGGAGAAAAAGATATAACCCTTCTCCACGGTGTAACCTCCAGCGGAAAGACCGAGGTCTATATCTCGCTTATCGACCGTATGCTGAGGTCGGGACGCCAGGTGCTCTATCTCGTGCCTGAGATAGCTCTGACAACTCAGCTGACAACGCGGCTACAGCGGGTGTTCGGTCCGAAAGTGATAATCTACCATTCGCGTTTTTCCGATTCAGAACGCGTCGAGCTATGGCGCCGGCTGCTGACGACCCACGAGCCGATAGTCGTGCTCGGGGCGCGTTCCGCTCTGTTCATGCCTTTTGCTTCGCTCGGCCTGATCATTGTCGACGAAGAGCATGAGAGCAGCTTCAAACAGCAGGATCCGGCTCCGCGCTACAATGCGCGCGACGCCGCTATGGTGCTTGCCGGGATGCATGGCGCAAAGACACTTCTCGGAAGTGCTACCCCCGCTGTCGATACATACTATAAGGCGCTGACCGGACGCTTTGGCCTCGTCAGTCTGACCGAGCGCTACGGCGGTTCAGAGCTGCCGCGCGTCGAGATTGTCGACATGGCCAAAGCGCGCAAGAAACGCGAGGTCAGCGGCGCTTTCTCACTGCAGCTCCGCAGGCTCATCAATGATGCGGCCTCCGCCGACCGCCAGACGATTCTCTTTCTGAACCGACGCGGTTTCGCCCCGATGGCGCGCTGCAAGATGTGCGGTTATGTCCCCAAATGCGAGAATTGCGATGTCTCGCTGACCTATCACCACGGAATCGACAGGCTTGTGTGTCATTATTGCGGCACCCCATACGACCTGCCGCGCGTCTGTCCGGCCTGCCGCGAGCCGGGACTCGAGATTATCGGCTACGGAACC
>OLNN01000045.1_pt1 | contig 116126 bp, 91 predicted proteins | sample 1672141 | NCBI WGS metagenome assembly OLNN01 (sample SAMEA3136652, study PRJEB25190) | human gut metagenome | biome: human gut; feature: human-associated habitat; material: faeces | place: Austria | collected 2013
GCGCTCCAGCAGATCCTTTTCCACCATGGTGCGGTCAAAGGCGGTATCCCAATAGGAATTGTCCACAATCAGGTACAGGAGGAAGTCATTGGTGCCATAGGCCGTGCGGGCAGGATCGGCGGTGGGATCGGTGGAGATGTACACCTTGAAGTTGTCCTCGCCGTCCAGGGGCAGCATTTCAATGGCGCCATAGGGGGTGTCCTCGGTCACATCCGCCGCCAGGTAGAGGTTTTCCTCGTCCCACATCACGTAGACCGTTGCGCTCAGGTCATTTTCGCCCTGCCAGAAGCTCACGTCACGGATGACCTGCGCTTCCTGGTCAATCACGATGGGCGAGGACGTGTTCCAATCGTCCAGGTTACCGTCGATCACAATGGGCGTGGTAGCCTTATGGGCCGTGGCAGTGGGCTGTTCCGCCAGCGCAGAGGCAGTCATCAGGGTCAAAGCCAGGGCAAAAATCAGAATGTGCAGCAGTTTTTTCATCAAAGTTCACCTCATAAATCATGATCGACAGATGGAAGAGGGTGGGAGGGGCGGGCGAGCCCGCTCCTCCCCAGGATATACCGATTCGTTATGATTATAAAAGTTTTTTACTCCACAACGATGGTGGTGCTCATGTCGCCAAGGGAGATGGTGTGCTCGCCCGCATCCAGCGTAAGTTCCATGGTGATGACGCGGAACTGGCCGCCATCCACTGCCACAAACTTCTCAGCCAGCACGGTGTCGCCTTCCATGATCTGCGCGGTCACATGGCCATCGCCGCCATTGTTCTTGGCAACGAAGCATACCTGGAAGGGCACGCCGGCCTTCTGCACAGCATTGGATACCTCAATGGTGGTGCTGGTGCGGCCGTTGTTCTCAGTGGTTACAGCCTGGCCAACTTCGGGAGCAGTCAACAGGCTCAGCTCGATGTCAGCGGGGTTGGCGTAGCTCATACCAAATTCGGTGGTGTAGAGCACATCGCCCAGATTGTTGGGCATGTCGATGGTGGGATTTTCTTTCGCCAGCATCGCCATATACAGGCGGGTGGGCTCATCCACGGCGATATCCATCTGAAGCTCGCCCCAGCTGGTGTACGCGTCTTCTGCAGTGTAAGGCACTTCAAACACGGTGCTGCCGCTGGGATCCTTCTCGCCAAAGAGCATCTGAGCTGTGATGGAAGGAGTCGCATAGCGATAGAACGCGCCGATAGAGGAACCATGGTCCGGGGTGTTGTTGTAGGTCTGCATGAGCACCGCGTCGCACGGTTCAACCTGCGGCCAGTAGGGCTCGCCCTGTGCGCCATTGCGGCCAATGGTGCCTTCAAAGATCAGCACCAGCGGCTTGCCAGCAGCCTGAGAGTCTTCCACGATGTAGTCAAAGTTCTCGTCGAAGGAGGTGGTGTGATACACGATCACATCGGCCTCATCCATGGTTTCCACAACGGTGCCAAAGGCAGCCAGCGCAGCAGCATCCGCTTCTTTGATGTTGGAGTTGTTGCTGTCGCTGTAGATCTTGGTACCCTTAGCCAGCGGGAGAATACCCTCGTTGCGAAGGAGAATGGTGGACTTGACCATGAGCTCCTCTTCCATCTCGGTGATTTCGGGACGGCGGAGGGTGTTGATGGTCTCGTTATCCAGCGGGATGATTTCGCCGTCAGCGGCCTTGTACTCGTCGCTGCCGATCAGTTCAAGCGCGTCTTCCCAATCAGAGTAGGGATCTTCGAAGATGCCCAAGTCAAACTTGTTCTTCAGCACGCGGCCGACATGAATGTCGAAGTCCTCGGCAGTCACCAGACCCTCGTTCACAGCCTCGACGATCAGGGCCGGGAAGGCACGGTTGGAGCACTCAGAGTAGGCTTCAATGTCAGTGCCCGGCATTGCGCCGTAGCAGGAGAACATGTCAACACCGGTGTTGAGGATAAGCGCGTAGCGCTCCGTGGCAGACAAAGTGGAAACATCCACGCCGTCAGAGGTGGTGCCGGTCTTGCTCATGAGGCTGCTGATGTCCAGCGGCCAGTCCAGGCAGATGATGCCCTCATAGCCCAGCTCATCGCGCAACAGGGCGGAAGTATCCTTATCCATGTAGGTCTGCAGCGTGTTTCCGGTCACGCCAACATTGTTGTTGGTCATAACCCACTGAGTGCCTGCATCCACAACGGCCTTCCAGCCAACCATCCAACTGTCAATCAGGTCGGCAGGAGAACGTGCCGCAGTGTACGAATTGCGACCGCCGCGGGCGATGAAATGCTTAGAGTGAGAGTTGAAGCCATTGTCATCGTAGGCACGGGTTTCGATGGCAGCCATCTTGGCGATGTAGTTGACTTCGTCTCCGTACCAGGAGCCAATTTCATTGCCATAGCCGTGGAATACCTGATGATAGCCGATGGCTACAGCTTCCTTGGCGTACTCGGAAACCAGATTGTAGAGAAGCTCTTCGTCATGAGCCACGCCAAACGCGTAATGCGCCATGTCGATCTGACCGCCCCAGGTGTCGTAAGAACGGTCGCCGGAGAACACCACCGGGATACCCAGGCGAGTCTCCTCCGCCATCGCCTGCAGGCCGTTGAACAGATTGAGCTGATCTTTGGCTGTACCGGTCAGGGCGGCGATGTAGGTGGTGACATGCATTTCCTGAATCTGATACTTGGTGGGAACGAAGGTGCCGTTGTCAATGACCACGGTGGGCTCCATGGTGGTGATGCCCGGATGATCCGCAGAAATGACCTTCGTGCTGGTCGTGGAATCATGGAATCCTTCGGAAGTCGTGTTAAAGTCCGTTACGGTGGAGCCATTGCTGCCCGCAATGCACGCAAAGATCAACGTGCCGGCCTTTTCGTCAGCATCCATCTGGCTGAGCAGGTCCGCCACACGGTCCTCAACGGGCTGGCGGTAGTCCTCGTAGACATCCAGCGAACCGTTGCTGTTGAGGTCCTTGAAGTACAGGCCGTCCACCTGGATGAACTTGTCTTGGGACGCGGCGCTCAGCTTGGCCTGATCGCCATTGGCCTCAATGTAGTAGAATCCGGATACGCTTTCCTTGATGACGCTCTCTTCCGCCATGGCGGGCAAAGCGCTCAGAGAAGCCAGCATTGTAACAGCCAGCAGCCAGGAAACCAATTTCTTCATTTTCACAGCACTCCTTTCTTTCTTCCCCTCATAAGGTATCGTGGTCTTTGGTCAGGTGTTTTTCTTTCACCTCCCTGAACTGTTTGCCGCTGCATATGCCGCAGCGGTGGCTTTGAATCCATGTGAGGAAGCAACCTCCTATTTTCCCTATGTGCCACACTCACTTCTAAGGATATTATAATTGGTTTCTTTGGACCTGGGCTTTGAGAATAAAGCACTACGGATGAAAAAAACCAGTACGCTTCAAAACCGACACACAAAATCCAGCACAACCGTTACTCTTTTCGGTTTTTTGTATGATCATTCGGCCTGCGGGAAGGTAATCTCCGCCTCGGCCTCAAGCGTTTCGATCCGCTCCTCCAGCCTGCTCTCCACCTGCTGGGCATAGAGATCTGCGCGCAACGCTTCACGCAGGCTCTCCGTCAGTTCCGCCGTACCGCCGTCCATGTCCTTTAGATAATACAGAATGCACACATTGTCGCCAAACACATGTGGCTGGCTCACATCACCCGGCTTTGCAAGCTCGTCCGCAAAGGCAGCCTGCACAAATGCCTCTTCCCACAGAATGGAGTCCGGATGCACCTGATAGCCCGTCTCTATGAAAGCCGGGTCGGCAAAAGAGGGATCTTCTCCATATTGGGAGATCAGACTTTGAAACGTCTCCCCTGCCTCAAGCCGGGCATAGATATCCGTGGTCTCTTCCTTTACAGACGCGAGCTTTTGCTCGTCGGTCTCCCCCTCGGCCGAAAGCATAATCTGCAATATGGCGCGGTATCCCGCAGGACGATACCAAATTTCCTCTCCGCTTGCCAGCGCTGTTTCAAAGGCCGGGATATCGTGAGCATACAGGCTTTCACTCTCATCCGTGCGCTGCCGGTAGGCCGTCTCAATCGCCTCATCGGAAATCTCCGGGTCGTTGCGAACAAGCCATGCCTCATATTTCTCCGATGCCAATACGTTGCGATAATAGCTTTTAAAGAAATCTTCCGTGTAACCCGCTACTTCCATTGCAGCCTGGGCCTGCTTAGCTGCGGTGGTTTGAGCGTTCGCATCTTCCTGCGCAAGGCTGGCATAATAAGCCGTATACTCCGCCAGCATCGCCTCTACCGTTTGCTTTGCGGCTTGTGCTACAGTATTTTCATCTTCCTGTGTCAGGTCATACATACCCTGTGCGGTCATATCCTGGCTCAACAGCCGGTCCTCAATAACCTGCCGCTGCGCTACGTCGGAAATGGCCGAAGCGATTTCCTCATCCGATGTATCCAGACCAAGCCGACCCATGCTCTCCGTTACGCTTGCGGTTACACTGTCGATTTGCGACTGGTAAACCGCTTCCCCATTGATCCACATGGCTACGCCTTCGGACGCAGCTTCGGCCGTATTCTCTCCTTCGCCCATTCCAATCATGGGCATCAGCAAAATCACAAACAATAATAGCCATGCGCATGCTTTTCTCATGTTTTTCGCTCCTTTTGCGTTTTTTTCATTATACAATGGGATTCTTGGCCCGCATTGGTGAAATCCCGTCAGAAGACAGCAACAATCCAGCACAGTGGCGCACTGGGCTTTTTGCATGTATGACCCAGTTTAAATCATAAAAACGACAAAGGCTTTTCCGTCAAAGTATCTGCCAATGCAAAAATCCGATACAGTCCGTAAAAAAACCTGCACTGTACTGATTAATCCAAATTGATGTGCTATACTACTTTCTGATAACAGATGCTTTGATGGAAGGAGCGCTGACATGTACCGCGTGCTGATTGCGGATGACGAGATGCCTGCCCTGCGCTACACGCGCAATATCATCCAGCAGTTTTGTTCTCAGTTTCAAATTGTTGACGCAGTCATCAGCGGCGAAGCTGCGCTGAAGGTTTTGCAGGCGCAGGCAATCGATCTGCTGATTACGGACATCAGCATGCACGGCATGTCAGGTATTGAGCTGGCCCAGAGCGCAAAAAAACTCCAGCCGGATCTTCACATTGTCATCATCAGCGGCTATGGAGAATTTGAATATGCCCAGGGAGCCATCCAGGCCGGTGTGGACGAGTATGTGCTCAAGCCCGTCAGCATTACCAAAATGACATCCATATTGCAATCCATCCAGGAAAAGCTGGACAGCGAATATCTGGAGCAGGCGGCCTCCCTTCTTCCTGCTATCGCCTGCCATCAGCCCTATGACGAAGCGGCCGCTACCCGGCTGTTTGCGCGCCGGGACTGGTATTTTGCCTATGTATTGTTGGGAAACCTCAACTTGCGTCTTCCCAAAAAGCTCGGTGTCACCCGCCTGCTGACGCCTCCGCAAGATCACTTTCTGATTCTCAGCGGCCGGGACGAGGAAGAGCGCATTCTCATTTCCAAAGACGATCATGTGGAAAACTTTCTGATGAACCTGAGCGTATTTGTTACGCAGGCAAGCACCCAGGCCACCTGGACCATGGTGTATATGCCCACGGCGCAGCCCATGGAATATTTGCCCAGTTTCATTGAGCAGTCCATGGAGATCATCTATCAGAAAACCGTAATCGGCAAACATCAGATCCTCAAATACAGCGGCGGTTCCGTCCGGGAGGAACGGCTGACCCTTTCCGCCGCCACGCTACGCCAGCTTGGCTACTTTGTGAGCACGGGCAAAAAGCATCTGGTAAAGGATTTCTTTATTTCTCAGGCCGTGCAATGGGAAAACGGTCAGGTTCCTCAGCGTCAGGTATGGCATATGGTCCACCAGATCATTCATCACCTGGCCACTGTGCATCAGCCCACCAACAGCCGTCTTACGGATATCCTCTTGGAAATCGACGAGCTCATACACTGTGCCGCCTCTTATGGCGACCTCATGGCCAGCATCTACAGTCTGCTGTTTGACAGCGATACGACCTTTGACCGCAAGATGACAGCCCAGGAGCTCTACGACTGCGCCGTACAGTATATCGAGGACAACTATGCACAGCCCCTGAGCATGCAGAGCATCTGCGACGAGATGGGCATTTCGCAGACCTACCTCAGCCGCCTGTTTCGCAAGTATGGAAACACCACCTTCAACACCTATCTCACCCGCTGCCGCATGGACGCCGCGCGCAAACGGCAGGCAGAGCTGGCAAAGCCGCCCGGAAGCCTCGGGCTTCTGGAGGATATTTCCGTCCAGCTCGCTGGCATCACCGGAAGCGTCAAAAATACCATCCAGAAAACACGCATCTACGTTCTTGCCGCCGACAACGGCGTGGTCGACGAGGGCGTCAGCTCCGCGCCGCAGTCGGTGACGCTGGCGCAGTCAATCAATCTCACGCGGGGCTTGACTGGCGCGTCGTGTCTGGCAAAGCACTTCGGAGACGAGCTGGTCGTGGTCGATATGGGCATCAGGCTTCCGTACCACTGCCCGGAGATTGTAAACCGCAGTCTCGGCAAGGGCACGAAGAATTTTTACAAAGAGCCTGCCATGACGCGCGCGCAGGCGGTAGCCGGCATTGCCGCCGGTATGGCGCTTGCCGCGCAGGCAAAGAAAGACGGTGTGTCTATCTTAGGTGTCGGCGAGATGGGCATCGGCAACACGACGACCTCGTCGGCAGTTCTTGCCGCGCTCACGGGCGCAAGCATCGAGGATGTCACCGGTCGCGGCGGCGGCTTGACCGACGCGGCGTTTCTGAAGAAAAAAGAGGTCATCTCGCACGCGCTCGCGCTTCATAAGCCGGACTCCAACGACCCGATTGACGTTTTGTCCAAAGTCGGCGGCTTCGATCTGTGCGCAATGACGGGCGTGTTTCTGGGCGCGGCGCGCCAGCGCCTGCCGGTCGTGGTCGACGGGTTCATTTCCATCGTCGCCGCCCTGTGCGCAGGCAGACTCGCGCCGCTTTCCAAGGGCTATTTTCTCGGTTCGCACCGCTCGTTTGAGGTCGGCTTCCGGCTTGCCGAGCGGGAGCTGGGGCTGAAGCCGTGCCTGGATCTGGGCATGCGGCTCGGAGAGGGCAGCGGCTGCCCGATTGCCTTCCGCGTCGTGGAGGCGGCGTGCGCCGTCATGGACACGATGGCGACCTTCCCCGAGGCGGCAATCGACGACACATACTTAACCGAAATCCGCGCAAAGGACAGCTTTACGGTATGACATATTTTCTTTCCGGCGGCTCGAAGAGCGGCAAATCGATGCTTGCGCAGAAAATTGCAAAAGCTCTTCCCGCGCCGCACTATTATCTCGCGACCCTTCGCCCGACGGATGCCGAGGACCGCGCCATCGTCGCAAGGCATCTGCGAGAGCGCGACGGCTGGGGCTTTACAACACTCGAGCGCGAATGCGGCATTCTGTCGGCGCTGGAGCTTGCGCCGGAAAACGGCACGTTTTTGCTCGACAGCGTCACGGCGCTGCTGGCAAATGAGATGTTCCGCCCGGACGGCTCGGTCGATTGGACTGCGGGCGACCGGCTGGCAAACGATCTGGTCCGGTTTTCGCAGCTGGCGCGAAGCGTCGTCTTCGTTGCCGACTTCGTCTTTTCCGACGGACGCGATTACGGCGCGCTCACGGAAGATTACCGCAGCGCGCTCGGACACATCGGCGTGAAGCTGGCGCAGGCGTGCGGCAATGTCGCGGAGCTGAGCGCGTCGATTCCCATCTGGTACAAAGGAGGCTGGCAGCCTTGAAAACGCAGATCACCGCCTTTTTTATGGCGTGGGGCATGTTTTTATCCATCCCGTGCCCGTGTAAAATCTGGGACGAAAAAGCACGCCCCTGGCAGCTGGTGTATCTGCCGGTTGCCGGCTTGCTGGTCGGCGCGCTCTGGGCGCTGGCGGCGTATGCGCTGGGGTCTTTCGACCGGCTTCCGGCGCTGCGTGCGGCGGTTCTGGCGGCGCTGCCGTTTCTGCTGACAGGCTTTCTCCATCTCGACGGCTTCATGGACTGCTGCGACGCGATTTTATCCCGGCGGGATCTTCCCACGCGGCAGAAAATCTTAAAGGACTCGCACGTCGGCTCGTTTGCCGTCGTGTGTACGATTTTCCTGATGCTTGCCGCATTCGCGGCGTTTTGGGATTTTGACGCGAAAGAAGGCTGGCAGGGCTTGCTTCTGCTTCCGGTTTTTTCACGCTTTGCCTCGAGCTTCTGCGTGTTCGCCTGCCGCCCGATGCAGACCAGCCAGTACGCCTCCGGCTTTGAAGCGGCGCAGCACAAGCATCAGCTGACGGCGCTTGCGGTTTTGAACGTGCTTGCCGCTGCCGCAGGGCTGCTGCTGTTAAAATCCGCATGGTTTACGGTCTCGGCAATCGGCGCAGAGCTTTTCGCGCTGCTCGTCTGCCGCGCGGCGCGGAAAAATCTCGGCGGCATGTCGGGCGACATTTCGGGCTTTTCGATGACATTGGGCGAGCTGGCAGGGCTTTTGCTGCTGCTTGCCGGACAGGGGGCACTATGGAGCTGATTTTCGGCGGCGCATATCAGGGAAAGACGCAGTATGCCGCGCAGAAATATGGTCTGACGGACGCGGATATTTTCACCTGTGAGGATCTTGATCTGGACCCGGACGCGCGCTGCATCCGCCATCTTGAACGCTTTGCGCGCGCGTGCACGGAAGCGGGGCTCGATGCGCGCGAGGAATTTGCGCGGCGCTCGCCCCGCGCCTGTGTGCTGATCGCAGACGACATTTCCTGCGGCATTGTGCCGCTGGACCGGTCGGAGCGGACCTGGCGCGAGGCATCCGGCAGGCTTCTTTCCAGCCTCGCGGCGCAGGCGGACACCGTCACGAGAATTTTCTGCGGGCTGCCGCTGGAGGTCAAGCCATGAACCGGCTCGTTCTTCTGCGGCACGGCAGAACCGAGGGCACCGAGCGGCACCTGTACTACGGCGCGACCGATCTTCCGCTGCTGGAAGACGGCGTGCGGGAGTTAAAAGACGCGGCAAGGCGCGGCGTCTATCCGGCGCCCGGCGGCTTTTCGTTCGTCACCACCGGCATGCGGCGGACCACCGAGACGCTGCGCGCCATTTACGGCGACGTGCCGTTTTCCGTGCTGGAGGACCTGCGCGAGGTCAATTTTGGAATTTTTGAGATGAAAAGCTACGAAGAGGTAAAGTCGGAGCCTTCCTATCAGGCGTGGCTCGCGGGCGACTGGTTTTCCAACACACCACCGCAGGGCGAGTCGTTCCGCGCCTCGGAGGCACGGATTGCGCGCGGGCTGGAGCAGCTTCTCGCGCGCGAAGAGGACACGATCTGCATCTGCCACGGCGGCACCATTCTCACCGCGATGCAGCGCCTGTTTCCCGAAGAAGGAAAAGACGGCTATGCCTGGCAGCCGAAGCCCGGCTTCGGGTATACGATCGATCTGGTAAATCGCGCTTATCTTCCAATTTCCGGTTGATTGCGTTGCAAGATTTCGTTTTCTGTGTTATGATTACGTCAGTTCACGATTCGCTTTTTTGCGCCGGTTTTTCAGCGCGGCGCTTGGAAACGGAGGTATCACATATGAAACGGTTTGTTACGATTTTTCTGACGCTTGCGCTTCTTGCCGGGCTGCTTGCTATTCCGGCGGGCGCGGCAGACACGGCACTGGACACTGCGGCAAAAAAGGCGGCGGCGTTCGCAGTCTCCGAGCGGGTAGAACGAACCCAGACCGATGACAGCGACCTTTGCGCCCTTCTCCTTAACCTCGTAGGTGTTCAGCCTGCCGAAGTCCTTGGTGACAGCCTTTCCGTCGGAAACCAGTGCGCCGCCCGGCATACGGATAGCGACCGGATGCTCTTTCTGCTCAATGCTCCAGTCGAGCATCGCCAGATATTCTTCCTTGGTGGTCGGCGCCAGATAAACCAGGTTGGGGATGTTCGCCAGCATCGGAATGTCGTACAGACCGAGATGCGTTACATCGTTCATGCCGTAAACCGAACCCCACGCAACAATAATGGTAGCCGCGTTGCTGTTGATGCACAGGTCCTGCGAAATCTGGTCATAAGCGCGCTGAATGAACGTGCTGTACACGCCGTAGACCGGCTTGCCGCCGTTTGCCGCAATGCCGGACGCCAGCGCAACTGCGTTCTCCTCGGCGATGCCTACGTCGATAAACTGCCTGCCTGCCTTCTTGCGCATCTCCTCGGTGAAACCAAGCACGGTCGGCGTACCCGAGGTGATCATGCACACAGACGGGTCAGCCTGCATCTTCTTCATCATAAAGTCGAGCGTAATGCTCTCGTAGCACTCGCCGCTCATGTCCATCAGCGGCTCGCCGGTCTCCGGATGGAACGGAGCACAGTAGTGCCATTCCTCCTTGTGCTGCTCGGCAGGCGCGTAGCCCTTGCCCTTCTGGGTGACGATGTGCACAACAACCGGCTGCGTGCTGTCCTTTACGGCCTTAAATGCCTCGATAAGCGAAGCAATATCGTTGCCGTCGGCTACAAAGCGGTAATCCAGACCCATCGCGCGGAACAGATTGCATTCTGCCTTGCCGCCCGTCTCGCGCAGCAGGCGCAGGTTCTGATACAGACCGCCATGATTCTCAGCGATGGACATATCATTGTCATTGACAAGGATGATCAGGTTGCCGTCCAGTTCTGCCGCATAGTCGAGCGCTTCCAGTGCTTCGCCGCCGCTGAGCGAGCCGTCACCGATGATAGCAACCACGTTGCCGTCCTCGCCCTTGAGGTCGCGGCCCTTGGCCAGACCGCAGGCCAGACTGACCGAGGTGGAGGTGTGACCAATGGTGAAATGGTCGTGCTCGCTCTCGTGCGGGCTGCTGTAGCCGGAAACGTCGTCGTAGTGCTCCTCGTAGAGAAAAGCGTCCTTGCGGCCGGTCAGCATCTTGTGCGGGTAGGACTGGTGGGAAACATCGAATACAAACTTATCCTTCGGGGACTCGAATACATAGTGCAGTGCGATGGTTGCCTCTACCATGCCGAAATTCGGGCCGAAATGGCCGCCGTGACGGCTCAGCTTGGTCAGCAGTGCATCGCGCATTTCGGACGCAAGCACGGTCATCTGCGCAATGTTCAGCTTCTTCACGTCAGCGGGACCGTTGATGTTCTCGATATACATAGTTTTCCTCCTGAATATTTTTTTCTGAATTAACTCTATCACTTGGAGTGTGCTCCAAGTCAAGCGGTTTTACGAAAAATATGCAAAAAAATAAGAGCACCTGATACCAGGTGCCTTAATGCTCAAATAGATGTGGAAAACGTTTCTCCATTCACCGTCCAGTGCGCTTTTCCGTCCTGTACATACAGCTCGGAGCCGCCGCGTCTGCAGCCGGCATTCAGGAAAACAGCTGTGCCGTCCGGATTCAGGCGGTAGAGATTGTAGCCAAAGTCCTCGGCAGCGCGGTAACGCGCGGTGTGCCCGAACACAAAGCCGACCATCGTGCCGTCATCGAGCGAAACATAGTTGGTAAAGTCAAAACCCGCATACGGCGTTGCGCCAAGCTCGGACTGCTTCATCAGACCGCGCTCGCGCTGATAGGCAGGGGACTCGAGATAAGCCATGCTGTCTGGGTACAGCATCGCGTACGAGGGATATTTTTTGCCGGCAGGGACAGCGCCGGCGCCGACCTCACCGACCTTTGTACCGCAGTTCATGCAGAATTTTGCGCCGTCCGGCAGCTGCGTGCCGCAGTTCATGCAAAACATGGTAATCGCTCCTTTACATATACTTTAGTATATCGGGAGAGAGGCCGTCTGTCAAATAGCCGTCACAGGAAAACCACGAAAAGGCAAAAGAAAAACCGCCTTTTCAAAGAAAAGACGGTTTTCGGTGGCAGCCGAAGAAGGATTCGAACCCTCACAAACAGAGTCAGAGTCTGTCGTGCTACCTTTACACAATTCGGCTATTTGTTAAGTTTTGCTGTCGTTTTGATGACTCATCGCTGACGACTTGTTTAGTATATATCAGAATCCGGGATTCGTCAACCCTTTTTTCAAAAAAAACTAAAATTTTTTTCGGAAGGGGACAACCGTCGCTTTTACGGCGGCCGTCCCTCGCGTTCGAGAGCCTCCCGCAGCTTTTCGAGCGCACGCTTTTCAATGCGCGAAACATAGCTGCGCGAAATACCCAGCCGCGCGGCAATCTCACGCTGCGGCAGGGGAGATGCCAGACCGATGCCGTACCGCAGGCGGATGATCTCGCGTTCACGCGGAGAGAGACAGCCTGCCAGCGCGCGGTGCATGGCATGGTATCGGTCCTGCTCCTCAACGGCAGAAAGACCGCTGTCCTCGCAGCAGATAATATCCTGCAGGGCAAGCGCATTGCCGTCACTGTCCGACTCGAGCGTGTCCGAGAGCGAAAGCTCGCCTGCACTCTTGCGCTTCTGCCGAAAATACATCAGCAGCTCGTTCTGGATGCATTTGGAGGCGTATGTCGCCAGCCGGATATTCTTATCCGCCTTAAAGGTGTTCACGGCTTTAATCAGCCCGATCGTGCCGATGGACAGCAGATCGTCCTGCTCCGTACTTACGGCGTAATACTTTTTTACAATATGCGCTACCAGTCTGAGATTGTGCTCGATCAGCTTTTCCCGTGCCTCGGCGTCCCCGTCCTGCTGCATGCGGCGCAGCAGAACCGCCTCCTCATCGGGCGTGAGCGGCTTGGGAAACGATCCGTCCGCGCCCTGTACACGCAGCACAAAGAAGAAAAATGCGCCGCCGAGCGCAAATAAAGCAGGGAAAAGCATGATCAGCACCTCGTTTCGATAAGATACTGCTATTTTATGCTGCGAATAGCTTAGGTAGCACAAATAAAGAGGCAGTACCGCATAATACAGCAAGAGCGATTTACGAGTAAATTTTGCGTACTGATTAGGCGTGGTTTCTTGCAATACTTTGTGTACTGCAAGAAATTGCGGCAGCGCGGATGGAACTCGCGCAAGGAACCGAGGCCGACATCAGGACACAAAATCTCCGTAAAGCGCCGTAGCTGAATTATGTGGTATTGTCTCCAAAAAAGGCTTGTAATTTGACAGAATATCCAGTATAATATAGTGAGTATTTACAGCAAATTGCATAGGGAGGTGTAACCATGGTTATGGCATTGAATAAAATGCCGGCTCTGTCGGATTACGGCACGATCATTGCACAGTTTCTGCCGTTTGTAGTTCTGATTGTCGTATTCTACTTTTTCCTGATCCGTCCGCAGCGCAAGCGCGACAAGCAGGAGCGCGATATGCGTAACTCCATCGAGATCGGTGATGAGATCTCCACCATCGGTGGTTTTATCGGCCGCGTTGTCAACATCAAGGACGACGTTCTGGTCATCGAGTCTTCGAGCGACCGCACGAAGCTCAAGATTTACCGCTGGGCGATCCGCGGTAAGGAGGCTCCGGCGACCGAGACGGTCGAGGCGCCCAAGGAAGCAAAGAAGGACGCAAAGTAATAACCCCATTTCTTGCCGAATAGCATGACATATAAATAAAATTCGGCGGGAGGCTATGAAATGATGAGAAAAACCAATGAGGGTCAGTCGCCGGTCGGTATCCTTTTACCATCGGTGCTTGCCGGATTGCTCGGTACTCTGCTGCTGATGCTGCTCGGTGCGGTGCTCGTTCACCGCGGCACATTGGCAGAAGGGGCAATAGCGCCTTGTGCACTGGTGTTCCTTGCACTCGGCAGTGCGCTTGCCGCACTGGTCGCTGCAAAGCGCGCAGGCGAAAACCAGTTTTACTGGTCGCTCGGCGCAGGTTTTGCGGTTTTTCTGATCCTGCTGATCGTTGCGGTGCTGCCGCTCGGTCAATCCATTCATTTTGTACGCACGGTGATCAGCCTGCTCTGCTCGTTGATCGCCTCGGCACTGGGCGGTTACGCCGGTGCCAATATGCGGAAAAAGAAGCGTTACAGCCACATCAAAAAATAGGAGGGAAATCAAATGAAGCATATTTCTACCCTGACTTCTGCAACCCTGAAGCAGACTGCAGCACACGGCGGCTGCGGCGAGTGCCAGACTTCCTGCCAGTCCGCATGCAAGACCTCTTGCACCGTGGCAAACCAGAAGTGCGAGCACGCAAAGTAATCACGCTTAAAAGGAATATGCAAGGCGCGCCTGCGGGTGCGCCTTGTTCCTGTATATCGGAGGAAAATAAATGATTCATCGTTATCAGAAAAAAGGGCTGAATTTCGTGCTCGATGTCAACTCGGGCGCGGTACATCTGCTCGATGATATCAGCTATGCAGTGTCCGGACTGCTGGATGAAAACATGGGTGATACCTGTCCGCAGAGCATCATTAACGCCCTGCCGGACTACACCGCGGACGAGATCCGCGAGGCATATGGCGAGCTGTACGAGCTGAAAAAGGCCGGTCAGCTGTTCGCGCAGGATGACTACATCGATGTAAGCCGCTACATTCTGGTGAATGCACCGGTCAAGGCTCTGTGCCTGCATGTAGCGCACGACTGCAACCTGCGCTGCAAGTACTGCTTCGCATCCACCGGCGACTTTGGCCAGGGCCGCAAGATCATGCCGCCCGAGATCGCCAAGAAGGCCATCGACTTTGTTATCGCGCGTTCCGGCGTGCGTCACAACATCGAGGTCGATTTCTTCGGCGGCGAGCCGCTCATGGCGTGGGATACCGTTACCCAGACGGTCGATTATGCCCGCAGCCTGGAGGAGAAGTATAACAAGAAGTTCCGCTTCACCATCACCACCAACGGTCTGCTGCTCGATGAGGACAAGCGCAAGTATATCAACGAGAACATGGACAACTGCGTGCTGTCGCTCGACGGCCGCCGTGAGGTCAACGACGAGTTCCGCAAGACGGTAGCCGGTACGGGCAGCTATGACACCATCGTGCCTAAGTTCAAGGCGCTGGTGGACGAGCGCGACCCGAACCTCGATTACTACGCGCGCGGCACGTTCACTTCGCACAACCTCGATTTTGCTGAGGATGTGCTGAGCATTGCAGATGCAGGTTTTGACCGTCTGTCCGTTGAGCCGGTAACGGCAGACCCAGGCTGCGGATACGACTTGACTGAGGACGATCTGCCCAAAATCGAGGCTGAGTACGACCGTCTGACCGATATCATGCTCGAGCGTAAGAAGGAAGGCAAGCCGTTTACCTTCTTCCACTTCATGGTCGATCTGGATCAGGGCCCGTGCGTTGTCAAGCGTCTGCGCGGCTGCGGCGCGGGCTACGAGTATGTAGCCGTAACGCCGGACGGCGACATCTATCCCTGCCACCAGTTTGTCGGCAAGGATGAGTTCAAGCAGGGCAGCGTGCTCGACCAGTCCTTCAATATGGACATCGCGCAGAAGTTTGCCGGCATGAACATCTATTCTCGTCCGAAGTGCCAGAAGTGCTGGGCGAAGTTCTACTGCTCGGGTGGCTGCTCGGCAGCAAACTACAACATGAACCACGACATGAACGACTCCTACGACCTCGGCTGCGAGATGGAGCGTAAGCGTCTGGAATGTGCAATTTATCTAAAGGCAATGGATAAAATTTGTGCAAATCAGTCGAAGTGATGAATTGTAAAAAGAATCTGTAAAATCCGTTGCGAAACAGACTGTTTGTGCGTATAATTGCTCTTGTATTTGTACTGCCCTGTGAAGGAGATGATATTATGCCGCAGAATGTACTGGTTTCCGTGCTTGGTGAAGGTGAATATCTTCAGAAGCTGATCCGCGCCATCCTGGAGAAGGAGGTCGTACCGCAGCGCAATCTGTTCCTGTCCGCGAAGAATGCGGCGGCCTGCAAGGCTGCAGAGGGCTACGACGAGGTTCGTATCTGCGAGGACGAACTTGCTGCCATGATCAAGAGCGAGATTGTGCTGCTCACCGCTTCCAAGCGTGAAATGCCGACCGAGCTTGCCAAGATTTCCAGCAGTTCGCAAAAGCGCGTGGTAGTTTCCGTGTGCGACAGCGAAAAGGTGGATCTTGCGTACCTGACTGACCGCATCGCCGCTGCAACCGAGTTGATCGCAGCCGTGCTGCACCGTGACGAGGAAGGCAAGCTGTATGCAACCTACGAGATCAACAAAAAGGCACGCCCGTTCCTGCGCCAGCCCTGCAAGGACATGGTGGACGCGATGTGCGAGATGATCAACGAGGAAGGCTAAGTCCGTCTGTTGTTCTAAAAAGATAAAACCGGGAGTATGCTGTTCTATGACTTTTCCAAGGGGGAAGACGTATGAACAAACAGCATATTCTCGGTTTTTTTGACGATTTGGTGCGGACACCGGTGTTCCTGTTCCTGTGTGCGATGTTCCTGTGCGGTGCAGCGGCGGGCGGTCTGACCGGTCTGCGGGCCGGCGAAGGGGACGGCGCGGCAGTGCTTTCCGGTCTGCTGGCTGAATTGCCCGCGCATGTGGTGCAGAGCACGCTGTGCGCGCTCATCTGGGTGCTGCTGCCGCTTGTGTGCGCCTTTCTGCGCCCGAGAGAGCTGCTGCTGAGTGCGGTTGCCGCAGCACGCGGCTTCGTGCTTGCCATGACCGTCGCGGTCAGCGTGGGAGAAGGAAACGCCTTCATCATCGGAGCAGCCGGCGTACCCGCCGTGCTGAGCGTCTCCGCGCTGCTTGCCGCATGCTCTATGGTCTGGCAGGGCGGTGAAGCCACCGGACGGTATTCGCTTCGAACGTGCAGGATGCCGTATTTCCTGTGTATTACGCTTGCCGTGCTGAGCGCCCTCCTGAGGGCCGCGATAGCGGCACTGTGCAATGTGTAAGTTTATACAAAATGCACAGATGCACAGCGGAGGCGATGCGGAATTGAGAATTGAAAATGGAGAATGGAAAATGACGCTATCCTTGCGCGAGTTCCATCCGTGCTGCGCATGAGACGGTTACATTTGCCATTTATTCATTATCAATGGTGCCAATCGGATAGACGGCGGGGTGAGGGCACCCCGCCCTACGGTATAGGTTAAATCTGTTTCGTAGGGCGGGCTGCCCTCAGCCCGCCGTTTTCCAAACCATTTGCACATACCTTACTGTAGGGTGGCTGATAGTTCACAATTACGTCAATTTTCCATTCTCCATTATCCATTCTCAATTATTTAACCCGAAAAATCCCATATCCATTGACGCAATCATTCGATTGCGCCTTTTTGTTGCAATTTCGACAAATCCATGCTAATATTTAGTTAGATTAACGAACTAACGGAGGGACAGCGCGAACATGGAAGACGCAGAGCAGCTCAATTCCTTTCTGGTCGATGTGTTCGGCCGGATCAACAAAATCGAAGAACGCGCCATGGCCGGCGGACTGGGCAGCGCGGTGTCCATCACCGAAATCCACATCATCGAGAAGATCGGTGACAGGGAACCTGTGCGTATGAGCGAGGTTGCCAGGTCAATCGGCGTAACACTGGCTACGCTGACGGTTGCGTGCGACAAGCTGGTCGCCAAGGGACTGGTGCGCCGTGTGCGCAGCCAGGAGGACCGCCGCGTTGTCAATATCATGCTCACCGACAAGGGCAGGGCCGCCTACGAGTACCACAAGGACTTTCACGAGCGCATGATTGCGTCTTTGGTGGACACGCTCTCGCCCGAGCAGACCGCGCTTCTGGCGCAGAGCTTAGAGAAACTGCAGGACTTCTTCCGCCACGAGGAAGCAGCCGTGGAGGGAGAAACCAATGGATAATCTGATATTCTGTCTGAATGCCACCGTGCCGATTTTTGCGATCATCGTGCTTGGCCGCTGGCTGCGCAGCAAAAACTTTTTCACCAAGCAGACGCTGACCGACATTGACCGTCTGTCGTTCAAGGTGTTGCTGCCGATCCTGCTGTTCCGCGATATCGCACAGGGACGCATCACCGAGCAGTTCGACCCCGTGTTTTTCTTTTTCTGTGCGGGTGCGACGACGGTGTATTTTTTTGCCGTCTGGATCGGCGCGTCCCTCTTTCTTAAAGATAAGAGTATGGTGGGCGCGTTCACACAGGGCGCTTTCCGCGGCTCACAGGCGATACTGGGTGTGGCCTTTGTGCAGAATCTGTACGGCAATGCCGGTCTTGTGCCGCTGATGATCGTGGCAAGCGTGCCGCTGTACAACATCTTTTCGGTGCTGGTGCTGACTGTCACCGCGCCGGACGCACAGCAGGCGGACCACCGCGGCCTGGTCGGCAAAACGCTGCGCGGCATCATCACCAACCCGATCATACTGGGTATTTTCGCGGGTCTGCCGTTCTCGCTCCTGGCAATCGACTTTCCGCCGATGCTGGACAAGGGTCTGTCCATGCTGGGCAACTGCGCAACGCCTATGGCGCTGCTGAGTATCGGCGCAGGCTTTGAGGGCGCAAAGGCCATCAAAAAGCTCGGCCCGACCTGTGCAGCCGTGTTTATCAAGCTGGTGCTGCTGAGTGCTATCTTTCTGCCGATGGGCGTGGCGCTCGGCTTCCGCGAGCAGACACTGGTGGCTATCGTCATCCTGTGCGGTGCGCCGAGCACAGCCTCCGGCTATGTTATGGCGAAAAATATGGGCGGCGATCATGTTTTGTCATCGTCGATTATTGTGCTCAGCACGGCGCTGAGTGCGGTTACGCTGACATTGACGCTGTTCATTCTGCGTTCGATGGCGCTTATTTAACGTAAGTTTTTCACCTTCGAGGCGAGGGGAACGCCTACCCGGCGGGGGCACAAGAGGGATGGACACCAAGGTTTCCACCCCTCTTGTGAAACTCCCCGCTTCCTCTTAGCACGGCGGCTATCAGAGAACTGAGACTATGGGGGAACGGCCGTACTGTTCATCTTCCGTAGGGGCGGCCAATGGCCGCCCATTTCTCAACCGCAGATGCTCAAGCTGTTTTCTGACTGCTACACAGATCGGCGACTCTACGCTGGGTGCGACATAACAGTGCCGCACGAATCGTTAGTCTGGAGATTGTAGACAGCACCTGCGAATGTAGACACTTGGTAACATTTATCTTCGTAGGTGCCGTCTGTGATAACACGCTAACGAATTGCGCGACATTATTGTGTCGCGCCTGCTGGAAGTAGCCGGTCTGTGTAGCAGTAAACTATCCGGGAACTGCAAATATTTTACGAAACAAACGCAAGAGTAACCCGATTGCCGTACCCCTATTTTCGCAGCGGTCGCCGGTCTCTGGTCTGCGCCAGACTATGACAGAAAACGGGTGATTCACAAGAGGGTAGAATCCTTGGTGTCTACCCTCTTGTGCGCCCGCGCGGCGTCAGCGCAGATTTCGTTCGCTTCGCAAGCGATAACTCATAAAATCAGCACAGATTTTGCAAAAGACGCAAAGAAAGGAGCCTCCGGCCATGCTGACTTACCATCTCAAACCGCACGACCAACAGCCGCTCTACGAGCAGCTCTACCACGCTGTCCGCGCGGACATCATGTCCGGCGCCTTGCCCGGCGGCACGCGCCTGCCGAGTAAACGCCAGCTGGCGGCCAATCTGCGCGTCAGCCAGATCACCGTGGAAACCGCTTACGGTCAGCTTGCCGCCGAAGGCTACATCGCCTCTGCGCCAAGGCGCGGCTACTTTGTGCAGGAGCAGCTTGCCGTGCCGGTTTCCGAGTCGCAGGAGCCATTTGCACCGCCTTTGCCGCCGATTTCCGCCTCTGAGGAGACCTATCCTTACGATTTTCGCACGGATTTTGTCGATAACGGCTGCTTTCCGTTCTCCACATGGGCGCGGCTGTCGCGCAGTGTGCTGAGCGAATACTCGAGTGCGCTGCTCCGTGCGACCGATCCATGCGGCGCGGCGGAACTTCGAGAGGAGATCGTGCGCTACCTGCACGACTTCCGCGGCATCAATGTCTCGCCGGACAACATCCTCATCGGCGCAGGCTCGGAGTATCTGATGCACCTTGTCATTCAGCTGCTCGGCCGCGACCGCGTGTACGCGCTCGAGAACCCCGGCTACCGCAAGCTGTATCAGATTTTCGCAGTGAACGGTGTGACCGTGCGTCCGACACCGCTGGACAAGCACGGTCTGCGTGCTGACGCGCTGGCCGCGAGTGACGCATCGGTGGTATACCTTACGCCGTCGCACCATTTCCCGCTGGGCACGGTTATGACGGCTGCCCGCCGACTGGAAATCCTTCGCTGGGCGTCGGAAGCGCCCGACCGCTACATCATCGAGGATGATTACGACAGCGAATTCCGCTACGCCTCCCGCCCGATTCCGGCGTTAGGCGAGCTGGATCGGACAGGCCGTGTCGTGTACGTCAACACCTTTGCGAAAAGCCTTGCCCCCGGACTGCGCATCGGCTATCTGGTGCTGCCAAATGCGCTGATGGCGCGCTATCGCGAACGGTTTTCGCGGTACTTGTCTACCGTGCCGAGCTTTGACCAGCACACGCTGGCGGCCTTCATGCACACCGGCGGCTTTGAGCGGCACATCAGCCGCAGCCGCAAGGTCTATCAGGCACGCCGCGACGCGCTCATGGCTGCGCTTGACCGCGAGCTGGCCGACCTGCCGCATGAGGTCTCGCGCTCGGAAGCCGGTCTGCACCTGCTGCTGCACATGCGTAACGGCATGCTCGAGCACGAACTTATTGAGCGCGCAAAGACGGTCGGTGTGCGCGTTTACCCGCTTTCGGCGTACTATACGCCGCCGGTAAAGCCGCCGCGAGCAACACTCGTGCTCGGCTATGCCGGTCTGACCGAACAGCAGATCGACGAGGCGGCAAAGCTGCTCAAGCAAGCGTGGAGTTAATGGAAAATGGAGAATTGAGAATGGAAAATGAATATGGAATTTCCATGAACGCGATAATATACGCGTGAAACGCGTTATTGAATCATCGTGCAAAGCACGATACCACAATTCTCCATTCTCCATTTTCAATTCTCAATTATAGAAATCCGAAGGACTGCGAATTTTTAGCAAAAAGTTTGTAGCACTTCGGGTTTTTATTTCGTATTACCGGTGAAAGGAGGATGGAGCATGACCGCAAAAACACCCGAACAACTCGTCAGCGTCTACGGTGACATGGTATACCGATTGGCGTATGCACAGACGCGCAGCCGTCACGATGCGGACGATATTTTTCAGGAGGTCTTTCTCCAGACCGTGCGTAAACGACCGGTTTTCGACAGTGTGGAGCACGAAAAGGCATGGCTGCTGCGGGTGACGCTCAACTGCCTGAAAAGCCACTGGCGCATGGCATGGCGGCGGCACGACACACCGCTCGATGACCGCATTCCGTTTCCCGAGCCGGAGGACAGCGCGCTGGATGAAGCTCTGCGGCGGCTGACGCCTAAATACCGCGCGGCAGTGCATTTATTCTACTACGAGGGTTACACCGCAGAGGAGATTGCGCGCATGAGCGGGGAAAAACCGTCCGCGATACGTACACGGCTGACACGCGCACGGACACAGCTGCGCGAATTGATGAAAGGAGAGCTGGACGATGGATTTTCAAAAGCAGTACCGCAGCATGAATGAGAATATCACGCCGAGCGACGCACTGGTGCAGCAGACAATCGCCAAAATGGAGAGCGGCAGGCCGCACAGAGCGCGAAAACCGCTCAAGATCATCCTTGCGGTTGCGGCGGCACTGGCCTGCGTGAGCACCGCCGTAGCCGCCAATCAGGAGGCGGTTCTGCGGGTGCTGTACCAAATCGCGCCCGGCATGGCGGAGTACCTGCAGCCGGTCGGGCAGGTCTGCGAGGACCGGGGCGTCAAGCTGGAGGTCGTTTCGGCGGACGTGGAAGGCAGCACGGCAAAGGTGTATTTGTCGCTGACCGACACCACGGGCAGCCTGTTCGGCGATGCCGCACCGGATCTGTATGATAGCTGGCATTTGGATTATCCGCGCTGGGGCAGAGCTGCACCGCTGTCCTGCGGCTGCTCAACGGTTGACTACGACCCAAGTACCCACATGGCAACGTATTTTCTTCAAATTGACGATTTGGGAGGAGATATTCCGGCAGGCGCATTCAAATTTTCGTTTAACAAGCTGCTGATTGGCAAAGTGGAACAGGAGGGCATTCCGGTAACCGCAGACTTGTCCGCAGTGATGAAAAACGCACCGACAGAAAATCATGAGATTAACGGCCTGAGTACCTCGGATATTTCGATGTACGAAGACGTACACGACTACGATTTTCTTGTTCCGCAGGGCACGCTCTGGCAAAGCGAGGACGGCAATTTTACGCTCACTGCGGCAGCGTGGCACGATGGTGCACTGCACCTGTCATACCGCACGGAAGGCAAGCTGTCGCGCGACAACCATGCGAATTTTGCGGTACTCCGCATGACGGACGGCACTGAGCTTTGGCGAGATTACGACGTTTCCTACGTCGATTCTGACGCGGACGCAGAAGTCACCGAGTACGTTTTCCCGATGGCATACGAGGATGTTGCCGGCTGTACACTTACCGGTGATATCTACACCGCAAGCAACCTGATGGACGGCAGCTGGGCGGTTTCCTTCCAACTGACGCAGTAACGCAACATGAGGACATATCCGATGGATATGTCCTCATGTTTTATCCTTTTTCTTCACCGAATGCGCGAACACAACGGATTGATCACCGAATTTCTGCCGCAGTGCGTCAACCGTCTGGTCGAGCTTATGCTGGCGGTCGCGCTTTTGGATATCCTCGGCGGCATCAAACAGCGAAAGCTGCTCGCACGACTGATTTTCCGGCAGCAGATTGGCAGCCGTGACCGACAGCAGCCGCACGGGCTTGTCCATCGGCCAGTGGTCGAGCAGCAGCCGCATGGACAGGTCGATGAGCGTCCGCGTGGAGTTGGTCGGCCGCTCAAGCGTTATCTGTCGTGAGCGGTTGTGAAATTCCGGGTCGCGGATGCCGAGCTGCACGGTCTGGCACACCATGCCGCGTTTTCGCAAACGTCTGCCGACATTGTCGCACAGCGCCGTAATGCCCATGCGGCATTCGTCCGCGCCGAGCAGATTGTGCGCGAACGTCATGCTGTTGCCGACCGATTTGACCTCGCGTTCGGCGTAAAACGAGCGCACCGGCTCATCGTCCTCGCCTCTGGCGTAACGCAGCAGAAGATCGCCGTTTTTGCCCAGAATGCTGTGGATAAACACCGGATCGCAGGCCGCCAGCTCGCCGATCGTGCGCACGCCCAGTCGGTTCAGCCGGTCGCTGGCGCGTTTGCCGACATACAGGAGTGTGTTCGCGGGCAAGGTCCACACGCGCTGTTTGAAATTTTCGCGCGAAAAGACCGTCGTGCCGTCCGGCTTTTTGTAATCGCTGCCGAGCTTGGCGAACGCGCGGTTGAACGACACGCCGACCGAGATGGTCAGTCCGACCTCCTCGCGCATGCGGCGGCGCAGCTCGTCTGCAATATGCTCGCCGGAGCCGAACAGGTGCATCGAGCCGGTGACATCAAGGAAGGATTCGTCAATGCCGAACGGATCGACAAGATCGGTGTACTGTAGGTACAGCTCATTGCATTTGCGCGAAAACTTCACATATTCGCTCCGATGCGGTGCTACCAGCCGTAAATCCGGGCATTTCCGTTTCGCCTGCCAGATGGTCTCGGCAGTTTGTACGCCGAAGGCTTTGGCCTTCTCGTTCTTGGCGAGAATGATGCCGTGGCGGCTCTCCGGATCACCGCAGACCGCAGTCGGACCATCGGCGAGCGACGGGTCGAGCAGCGTTTCCACACTCGCAAAAAACGAGTTGCAGTCGCAGTGCAGAATGGTTCTGTCCATCGGTCATCATCTCCTTTCGAACGAATGTTTGCATTGTATAACTGCATTATATCCGAAAAAAATGTGCTTGACAAGTGGGAGAATGAGGTGCATACTGTATTTGCAAGCAAGGGTGCCGTGATGAGCGGCTGAGAGGGCGAGAGCCTAACCTTTTGAACCTGTTGGTTAGCACCATCGTAGGGAAGCTGTCGCATATACTTGAAATTTTAATGCTCCGGTTTTACCACATGGTGAGACCGGAGCATTTTTTCTTGCAGAAAAGAGGATATTTGCATGAAAGTAAACGGTAACGAACGCGCTGTTCCCGCAGAAGGAACCGTACTGGCACTGCTGAAGGAGCTGGGTCACGACCCGCAGCGTGTGGCTGTCGAGAAGAACGGCACCATCATTCCGCGCGCGCAGTTCGCGGAAGAGAAGCTGACCGATGCAGACCATCTGGAAGTCGTATGCTTCGTGGGCGGCGGCTGATACCCTTCGCACCAAACCACAGTTTGGCGCGAAGGGGACATACTGCGTAAAACGCGGCTATATCCCAAAGAGATTTGCGCGCCGCGAGCGGCACACAAATTTTTTACTGGTATGAAAACCAAGATACAAGCTCCCGGTTTTCATAGAAATTGCAATGCAATTTCTTTCCGATTAAATGCACGCTGCGCGTGATTACAGGAGAAAAATCATGATTTTAACCAAAGAACAACTGCATGACGCACTGGTGGAACGCCACGGCGCGGATATTCAGGCTAAGCTGGACAAGGCGTGTGTCGGCATTGCGGGTCTGGGCGGGCTTGGCTCCAACCTTGCGATCTTTCTGGCGCGGCTGGGTGTTGGTCATCTCATCCTCGTGGATTTCGATGTGGTGGACATCACCAACCTCAACCGTCAGCATTACACGATGAAAGACCTTGGCATCCCGAAAACGCTCGCGCTTGTTGAGCAGCTTGAGGCCATCAATCCCTATCTTACCTACGAGACTTACACCGAGCGAGTCGTTCCGTCCAACGTGGAGCGGCTGTTCTCCGGCTGTGATGTGGTCGTGGAGGCGTTCGACAAGCCGGATCAGAAGGCTATGCTGCTCGAGAATCTGCTTACCAGACTGCCGGAAAAGCCGGTCGTATCGGGCAGCGGCATGGCAGGCTACGGCTCGGCGAACCTGATCAAGACCGAAAAACGCTTCGGCCATGTGTACCTCTGCGGCGACGGTACAAGCGATGTAGCCGACGGCCTCGGCCTGATGGCACCGCGCGTAGCGGTCTGCTCGGCACACGAGGGAACCATGGTGCTGCGTCTGCTCATTGGCGAAACGGAGCCGTAAATAGAAAATGGAGAACAGAAGCCGCAGCTTTCATTCTCCGCTCTCCATTATTCTTTCGGCTGATCGGAACCGCAGTGTGCACACTTGACAGCTTTGATCGGAATCTCGCTGCAGCAGAACGGGCAGACCTTGGTGGTCGGCTCTGCGGGTGCTTCCGGCTTTTTGCCGAGCGCAGTCAGCTTATTGACCGCTTTGAGCAGACAGAACAGCACGAACGCCATGATCAAAAAGTTGATGATCGAGGTGATGAATGCACCGTAGCGCAGCTCCACACCGCCGATATTCAGCACGAACGCGCTCAGGTCGGTGCTCCCGGCCGCACCGAGGATCGGGTTGATGATATTTTCGGTCAGCGAGGTGACGATGCTGGTGAACGCACCGCCGATGATAACACCGATCGCCATGTCCATCACGTTGCCGCGCAGCGCGAAGGCTTTGAATTCTTCGATAAACTTTTTCACTTTTACGTTCCCCCTTCTTATTTATACTATCAGTTTATACGTTTCCCTTAAATGGGTCAAGAAAAAAGGAGTTTTTCACATGAAAGATACGCTTGTAATCGGCGGACACGAGTTCCAGTCCCGCTTTATCCTTGGTTCCGGCAAGTATTCGCTCGACCTGATCAACGCTGCTGTGCAGAATGCAGGCGCACAGATCATCACGCTGGCACTGCGCCGAGCAAATGAGGGCGGCACGGCTAACATCCTCGACTATATTCCGGAGGGCGTAACGCTGCTGCCGAACACCTCGGGTGCCCGCAATGCCGACGAGGCGGTTCGCATTGCGCGTCTGTCGCGTGCGTGCGGCTGCGGCGATTTCGTCAAGATCGAAATTATGCGCGACAGCAAGTACCTGCTGCCGGACAATCAGGAGACCATCCGCGCGACCGAGATCCTTGCGAAAGAGGGCTTCGTCGTTATGCCGTATATGTACCCCGATCTGAACGTTGCGCGTGATCTGGTCAATGCCGGTGCGGCTTCCATCATGCCGCTGGCGGCTCCGATCGGTACGAACAAGGGTCTCGCCACCCGCGAGTTCATCAAGATTTTGATTGATGAAATTGATCTGCCGATCATCGTGGACGCAGGCATCGGCCGTCCGTCGCAGGCTTGCGAGGCGATGGAGATGGGCGCGGCAGCCATCATGGCAAACACCGCGATTGCCACCGCAGGCGATATTCCGGCGATGGCTGAGGCGTTCAAGCAGGCGATTGAGGCAGGCCGCACGGCATACCTTGCCGGTCTGGGCCGTGTCCGTGAGACGGCTTCGGCATCCTCTCCGCTGACCGGTTTCCTGCAGGATTAAAGTTCTCGATTAAATGCGCGCTTTGCGCGAAAACAGAAAGGTATTTGTCATGGAAAACGAAAAAACGGAGATCATCTCCGCAAAATATATCACTGAACAAACCAATCACATGGAGTACCAGCCGGGTATGGACAACATCGGCTCCGAGGTGCAGGACGAGGTCATTTCCCGCATGAACGCCTATGACGCGGATGCCTATACGGCGGCTGACGTACTGCGTGCGCTTCGCAAGGACGTTCTCTCGCCGGAGGACTTCGGCGCACTGCTGTCTCCCGCGGCGCTGCCGTTCCTTGAGCAGATGGCGCAGCGCGCACAGGCCGAAACACGCAAGCATTTCGGCAACTCGGTGCAGATGTTCACGCCGCTGTACATCGCCAATTACTGCGAAAATTACTGCATTTATTGCGGTTTCAACTGTCACAACAAGATTCGCCGTGCCAAGCTGGATATGGACGAGGTCGAGCAGGAGCTGAAGGCCATCGCGGAGACCGGTCTGCAGGAAATCCTCATTCTGACCGGTGAGAGCCGTGCCATGTCGCCGGTATCCTACATCGGCGAGGCCGTTAAGCTGGCGCGCAAGTATTTCCGTGTCATCGGCATCGAGATTTATCCGCTCAACGTGGATGAGTACGCTTATCTGCATGAGTGCGGTGTGGACTACGTTACCGTATTTCAGGAGACCTATGACGACCAGAAGTACAAAACCCTGCACCTCGGCGGTCACAAGCGCATTTTCCCGTATCGCCTGAACGCACAGGAGCGTGCCTTAATGGGCGGCATGCGCGGTGTCGGCTTTGCGGCGCTGCTCGGTCTGTCCGACTTCCGCAAGGATGCGTTTGCGACCGGTCTTCACGCGTATCTGCTGCAGCGCAAGTATCCGCACGCAGAGATCGCTTTCTCGTGTCCGCGCCTGCGCCCGATCATCAATAACGATAAGATCAATCCGAAGGACGTACACGAGCCGCAGCTGCTGCAGGTGGTCTGTGCCTACCGCATCTTCATGCCGTTCGCGTCCATCACTATCTCGACCCGCGAGCGGGCGGGCTTCCGCGATAATATCATCGGCATCGCCGCCACCAAGATTTCCGCAGGCGTAGACGTCGGTATCGGCGGTCACTCCGGCGAGGATAAGGGCGATGAGCAGTTCGAGATCTCGGACGGCCGCTCGGTCGATGAAGTCTATAACGCCATCTGCGAGCACGGTTTGCAGCCCGTAATGGCCGATTATCTGTACGTTTAAGCACCCAAGGCTTCCCCGCTGGGGAAGCTGTCATCCGCAGGATGACTGATGAGGTTTTCCCGAGTAACCTCATCCACCGCCGCAAAGCGGCGGTCCCCCTTCCCCAAAGGGGAAGGCTATTGGCCGCATTTGCAGCCATTCTCTCACTTGTCTGCCGCCGAAGTGTGGTACTATACTGCGGACAGAGCGCACCGCATGCCACAGTAGAATTTTAATTTCCCGCACTCCGGAAGCAATATAAATTTTATTCCGAAGGAGTATCAGCAAGCCATGAGAAATTATGCAACGCAGATGGATGCCGCAAAGCGCGGTATCGTCACGCCGGAGATCGAGACGGTCGCAAAAAAGGAAAACCGTCCGGTCGAGTTCATCATGGAACGAGTCGCAAAGGGTACGATTGCGATTCCGGCGAACATCAATCACAAAAGCCTGTCCGCAGAGGCGGTCGGCGACGGCACCCGCGTAAAGATCAATGTCAATCTCGGCATTTCGGGTGACTGCAAGGACTACGAGATGGAGTTGCGCAAGGTGCGCATGGCCGTTGACATGGGCGCGGAGTCCATCATGGATCTATCCAACTACGGCAAGACCAACACCTTCCGCAAGCAGCTGATCGACATGTCGCCGGCGATGATCGGCACCGTGCCGATGTACGACGCAATCGGGTATCTGGAAAAGGACCTGCTCGAGATCACAGCGCAGGATTTCCTCAAGGTCGTTGAGGCGCACGCCAGGGAGGGCGTGGACTTCATGACCATTCATGCAGGTATCAACCGCCGTGCGGTTGAAGCCTTCATGCGCGAGGGCCGCAGGATGAACATCGTCTCTCGCGGCGGCTCGCTGCTGTTCGCATGGATGAAGATGACCGGCAATGAGAATCCGTTCTTCGAGTATTACGACGAGGTGCTGGACATTCTGCGCCGCTACGACGTTACCATTTCGCTGGGTGACGCACTGCGCCCGGGCTGCATTGATGATGCGTCCGATGCAGGGCAGATCAGTGAGCTGATCGAGCTGGGCAACCTTGCACAGCGTGCGTGGGCGAAGGACGTGCAGGTTATGATCGAAGGCCCCGGCCATATGGCGATGAACGAGATCGCGGCCAATATGCAGATGGAAAAGCGCCTTTGCCATGGAGCGCCTTTCTATGTCCTCGGGCCGCTCGTCACCGATATTGCACCGGGTTACGACCATATTACCTCGGCCATCGGCGGCGCTATTGCCGCACAGGCGGGCGCGAACTTCCTGTGCTACGTTACACCGGCGGAGCACCTGCGTCTGCCGGATGAAAATGACGTCCGCGAGGGCATCGTCGCCAGCAAGATCGCGGCCCACGCCGCCGATATCGCACTCGGTCTGCCCGGTGCGCGTGACCGCGATAACGCAATGGCGGACGCGCGTCATAAGCTGGACTGGCCCGCGCAGTTCGCGCTGGCACTCGACCCGGAAAAGGCAGAGCGGTTCTATAATCAGGTCCCGCCGACCGAGCGTCATACCTGCTCGATGTGCGGTAAAATGTGCGCCGTGCGTACCACAAATATGATCCTTGAGGGCAAAGAAGTCAAATTCTGCTCGGAAAAGGGCGCATGCTGATGCTTCGGAATACAAAAGAGCGGTCGGGAGACCGCTCTTTTTTTGCTGTTTGTTTGAATTGGGCGTGTGCAGAATGGAGAATTGAAAATGGAGAATGGAAAATGAATGCGATGGCAGAGTGCTGCGTGGGCGGCCAATGGCCGCCCCTACGGTTAAACGTTTGCAAATCGTTAGAAACGGTGCGCCGAGGTCATACCTCAGGGCACCTTCTCTGGCCCTTCGGGCAATTCACCTTCTGTCGCGCCTGCGGAGAGTAAACCGTATGTATAGCAGTACGCTGTCTGTGAACTGCGAATATTTTACGAAATAACGCAACGGTAACCCAACTGCCGTACCCCTTTTCGGAGGGTCGCCGCTCTCTGGTCTGCGCCAGACTAAGAAATAAAAGGAAACTGGAGTCCCAAGAGGATAGCACTCATTTAACCCGCGCACTGCGCGGGAATAAGGTATAGCAGCCTACGGGCAAACCTTGGTGTCTATCCTTTTGGACCACTCAGCCGTCTGGACGGCACCTGCGCAACACTTGTCAGTGCACGACAAAATTCCACAAACAAAACCGGCACATAAGGAGAGAAACCTCTGTATGTGCCGGTTTTCGCTTGCAGCTAAGAAAAATACTGGTGTCTCAGCTCCAGATTGTACGCAAGCAGCGTCCGCAGCCGCTTTTTGCCGCGGGAACAGTGCCGCGATACCGCCGATGGACTGATCCCAAGCCGTTCAGCGCACTGTTTGCAGGATAATCCCTCCACCTCGATCATCCACAGCACCTCGTACTGCCGCGGTGTCAGCTGCTCGCGCATGGCCCGGAAGAAGGCCGTGCGGAATGCCTGCCGGAAGCCGCGGTCGTCCTCCGCGAGCAGACCGAGATACTGCCGGTAGGCCAGCCGTGTCGCTGTGTGCTCAGACAGCGCGACAGTCCGCATGTGCGTCACCTTCTTCACTGTGGTCGTGGTAGTGCTCCATCAGGAATACGGTCTGGCGGCTTTCGTTGATCAGCGTCTGCAGGAATTTCGCGCGCTGCTTGAGCCGGTAGCGCACCTCTGGCTGACGCGCACGCTTCTGCGCCGCCTGAAGCTGCTTGATACGCAGCTCCAGCAGAGCGACATTTACACGGTATTCCTGCGCCATCTCACATAATTTCATGGCGGCCCCTCCTTACGATATACGAACAAATGTTCGATTCCTTATGTCCATTATAATACAACATAAAGTATGAGTTGTCAATGAAAAACTATATTTTGTGTTATATTCCTCAAATCTGCATCATACACTGTGGTAGAGAGGGAAGGAGGGGATACCATGCGCAGACTGCTGCTGACCGGTGTCGGACTGGTGCTGGTGCTGTATTTGCTGCCGGTATTTTACCCATCGGAAACGGACAAGACGGAGCCGCAGGCACCCACAGAAAGCGTCACAGCGGCAGCAACAGACGGCTTAACCATCACGGTTCTGGTGAACGGCAAGGCGCAGGAAATGCCGCTGGAGACCTATGTGGAAGGCGTGACGGCGGCAGAGATTGCGGACGATTTTCCGGTTGAAGCCATCCGCGCACAGGCGGTCGCAGCGCGGACGTACGCGGTGTATAAGCAGTCGAGAGGACGGCCGGCAGAGCATCCGGATGCGGATGTCTGCGACGATTACAGCCATTGTGCGGCATATCAGCCGGACGCGGTCAAGACGTTCAGCACCGGCTATTCACGGATACGCAAGGCCGTCAAGGACACGGCAGGGCAGATCCTGACCTGCGACGGTGCACCGATTGCGGCTGTGTTCCACTGCGTCAGCGGTCCGAAGACCGAGTCTGCCGCCGATGTCTGGGGCGAGGATATTCCGTATCTGCAGAGCGTGGTCAGTCCGGGCGGCACGCAGTACGCCGGATACGAGAGCGAGGTGACACTAACGGCGGATGCGTTCCGCGAAAAGGTCGCGCAGACTCTGCCAAAAGCGGATGTGAGCGGCAAGCCTGACCGCTGGTTTGCGTCCTCGGTGCGCTCGGCGGCTGGCGGTGTGAAAACCGTGAAGCTCGGCGGCGTGACCGTCGAGGGAACCGCAGTGCGGGCGCTGTTTGGCCTGCAGTCCACGAATTTCACCATCACAACCACCGAGGACAGTATTACGTTTCACACCATCGGATACGGACACGGTGTTGGGCTGTCGCAGTACGGTGCGAAATATATGGCGGAGCAGGGAAGCGATTATACAGAGATACTTGCTCACTATTATCCGGGAACAGAGTTGAGATTGGAGAGTGGAGAGTGAAAAATTGAGAATTGAAAATGGAGAATGGAAAATGAACGAGAAAAGTCCCCGGAATCATCGATTCCGGGGACTTTTGTTGATTGGTTTGCAGTTAGAATGCGAAATTCGTTTTTACGCGCCAGATATTCTGTGCATACTCAGCAATCGAGCGGTCCGCTGCGAAGCGGCCGGAGTTTGCAATGTTGATCAGCGCCATGCGGTTCCACTGATCCTGATCGCGGTAAACCTCGCTTACGCGCTCCTGAGCAGCTGCGTAGGATGCGAAGTCCTTGAGGCTCATATAGCGGTCAGCCGGGCCGCCGTTGCCGCCGTGCAGCAGCAGGTTGGCAATATCGGTGTAGTCCACGCCGTCACCGAAGCCGTGGATCATCTGATCGAGCACGCGGCGAATCACCGGATCGTTCTGGTAGATGACCATCGGCTCATAGCTGCCGGAAGCGGCCAGTGCCTCAGCCTCGGGCGTTTCCATACCGAAGATGAAGATGTTCTCCTTGCCGACTGCCTCGCAGATCTCGACGTTTGCGCCGTCCATCGTGCCGATGGTCAGAGCACCGTTCATCATGAACTTCATGTTGCCGGTACCGGATGCTTCCTTGCCTGCGATGGAGATCTGCTCGGAAACCTCGGCGGCCGGCATGATAATCTCAGCCAGAGATACCTTGTAGTCCTCGAGGAATACGACCTTCAGCTTGTCGCGTACTGCCGGATCGTTGTCGATCATCTTGGAGATGGAGTTGATCAGCTGGATGGTCTTTTTCGCTACTGCGTAGCCCGGTGCGGCCTTGGAGCCGAAGATAAAGGTGCGCGGAACGAAATCCATATCCGGATTGTCCTTCAGCTTGTGGTACAGGCTAATGATGTGCAGAATGTTCAGCATCTGGCGCTTGTACTCGTGCAGACGCTTAACCTGTACGTCAAAGATGGAGTCCATGTTGACTTCGATGCCGTTGTGCGCCTTGATATAATCCGCCAGACGCTGCTTGTTGTGGCGCTTGATCTCGCCCAGCTTGTCGAGCAGCTCCTTGTCGTCCGCATAGTTGTTCAGAACCTGCAGCTCGGACGGATGGGTGCGGTAGCCGGTGCCGATCTTGCTCTCGATGAGCTCTGCCAGCTCCGGGTTGGCCTCGCACAGCCAGCGGCGGTGTGCAATGCCGTTGGTGACGTTGCAGAACTTGGAGGAGTAGATCTTGTAGAAATCGGTGAATACGCGCTCCTTGAGGATCTCGGAGTGCAGCGCGGATACGCCGTTGATGGAGAACGAGCCTGCGATAGCCAGGTGCGCCATGCGGACGGTATCGTCAGCAACGATAGCCAGCTTGGAGATCTTCTGGAAGTCGTTCGGGAAGTAGTTCCACAGCTCCTTGCAGAAGCGCTCGTTGATTTCGTAGATGATCTGCATAACACGCGGCATCAGCTCCTGAACGAGCGATACCGGCCAGCACTCGAGGGCCTCGGGCATAACGGTGTGGTTGGTGTAAGCAACAGACTGGCTGGTGATGTTCCAGGCCTGCTCCCAGCTCATGTCGTTCTCGTCCATCAGGATGCGCATCAGCTCCGGAATAACCAGAGTCGGATGGGTATCGTTGATATGCAGGACGTGCTTGTGCGCGAAGTTTTCGAGTGTGCCGTACTTGGCCTTATGCTTTGCACAGATGTCCTGCAGGGTTGCGGAAACCAGGAAATACTGCTGCTTGAGACGCAGGGACTGACCCTCGCGGTGGTTATCCTCCGGATAGAGGACCATGGAGATGGTCTCTGCCAGTGCGTGCTTCTCCAGTGCCTTCAGATACTCACCGGAGGAGAACAGCTTCATGTCCAGTGCGATCGGGCTCTGCGCCTTCCACAGGCGCAGACGCGCGATGTTGTTGGTGCCGTAGCCGGAGATCGGCATATCATACGGAACTGCCAGAACCGGCGTGTAATCGTGGTAGTTGACAACCAGCTTGCCGTTATCGTCGAAGTAGGTGTCAACCGTGCCGCCGATCTTAACCTCACGGGTTTCGTCCATAGCGGGGATCTGCCAAACCTCGCCGGTAGACAGCCAGGAATCCGGCAGCTCGACCTGCTGGCCTTCTACGATCTTCTGCTTGAAAATGCCGTGCTCGTAGCGGATGGAGTAGCCGGTGCCGCGTACGCCGTCGGTCGCCATGCCGTCCATGTAGCAGGCAGCCAGACGGCCAAGACCGCCGTTGCCCAGACCGGGATCAGCTTCCTCCTCGAAGATGTCCGCCATCTCGAAGCCCATGTCCTTCAGGGCTGCGGTCAGAGCGTCCAGCATACCGAGGTTGTAGGCGTTGTTGCGCAGGCTGCGGCCGACAAGAAATTCCATGCACAGGTAATGCACCTGACGCTCTCCGTCGCGCTCTACCTCATTCTGGGTTTCGATCATGTGCTCGGTCAGTGCATCGCGCACTACGAGGGCACAAGCCTCGTATACCTGATCCTTGGTAGCGTCCTCTACCTCGCAGGCAAAATGTCGCTGCAGTTTACCTGCAATGGCTTCTTTCAAAGCGGTCTTTGTGTACTGGGTCTTTGGCATGGTCTTTCTTATCTCCTCACATAGTTGTTTGGAGGCACTGCCGAGCGATACGTCTGCGGTGCTTTGCGGAAATTTTGCGCTTTGGCGTCGTTGCGATCCCTTGCAATACACAAAGTATTGCTGCGGAACCGCGCCTAGCCAAATCGCAAACTTTACTCGCAAATCACTCTTGCCGTATCACTCGTCAGCACCTCTAAGGATGCCGTAGATTTCAATGGGATGAAAATTACGGAATCACCGGTTACCGTCACCGTATTCCCTCAAATCGGGTGACGGGTCGGGCTGACAGGTCGGTTACTGACCCATCGCGGTCTTGTAAACCTCGATATATTTATCGGCAGAGCTGCCCCAGCTGAAGTCGCTCTGCATACCCTGCATAATCAGCTTGCTCCACGCAGGCTTGTTAAAGCGGAATACGCCGCAGGCCTCGCGGATAACGTGCAGCATGTCGTGCGCGTTGTAGCTTGCAAAGGTGAAGCCGTTGCCCGTGCCGGCATAATCGACAAAGGCGTGAACGGTGTCCTTGAGGCCGCCGGTCTCGCGGACGATCGGAATGGTGCCGTAGCGCAGTGCGATCATCTGTGCCAGGCCGCACGGCTCAAACTTGGACGGCATCAGGAACATATCGGCGCCTGCGTAAATGCGGTTTGCCAGATCGCCGGAGAACATGATGGACGCGGAAACCTTATCCGGCCAGCGGCGCTTTGCCTCGATGAACATCTGCTCATAGCGGTAGTCACCGGTGCCGAGCACGATCAGGCGAACATCATCCGCCAGAATATCCGGCAGGACTGCTTCCACAAGGTCGAGTCCCTTCTGGTCAACAAAGCGGGTAACGATGCCGATGACAGGCGTGTTTGCATCGCCCTCAAGGCCGCAGAGCTTGAGCAGCTCGGTCTTGTTGACCAGCTTATCCTGCGGGTTGTTCGGGCCGTAGTTCTTGAAGATCTTGCTGTCGGTCTCCGGATTGAAGGCATCCATGTTGATGCCGTTCAGGATGCCGTGCAGCTTGTAGCTGTTCATGCGCAGCACGGAATCCAGACGGTAGCCGTAGTATTCGGTCTGAATTTCGTTGGCATAGGTCGGTGAAACCGTGGTGACAGCCGTGGAAGCTACGATAGCAGCCTTCATCAGGTTGACGTCGCCGTCCATCGCCATAAAGCCGGAGCGGAAGTGTGCATCGTCAATGCCGAGCACATACTCCAGAATCTCACGACCGTAGCGGCCCTGGTACTGGATGTTGTGGATAGTGAACACGGTCTTGATGTTCTCGTAGAACGGACGGGAAGCGAACATCAGGTTGTAGTAAACCGGAACGAGGGCGGTCTGCCAGTCGTTGCAGTTGATCACATCCGGCTTCCACTCCAGATCGGGCAGTACCTCGAGTACCGCCTTGGAGTAGTACGCGAAGCGCTCTGCGTCGTCGTACTCGCCGTAGATCTGGCCGCGTGCGAAGTAATACTCATTATCGATGAAATAATAGGTAACGCCGTCCGCCTCATAGCGGAAGATACCGCAGTACTGGTTGCGCCAGCCCAGACGGACGTAAGCGTTTTTGATGTAATAGAACTTTTCGCGCATACTCTGGTCGATCGCAGAATACAGCGGGCAGAATACACGCACGTCATGTCCCTTGGCAGCGAGTGCCTGCGGGAGCGAACCTGCTACATCGCCCAATCCGCCGGTTTTGATGAACGGAGCGCATTCGCTGGTAACATACATGATTTTCATAAAGCCGAGCCTCCCCAACAGAGAGTGCGGAAACAGCGCTGACCGTTTCCGCACCCGTTGTAATTTTATTATACTCGTTTCTGTCTGAATGTAATATAGCAATATTTCACGAACATTTGCGCTGCGGAAAATGCGTTTTTGCTGTGATAGCAACTTCTAAACAGAAGTTTATGCGGATTTAACAGAAAAGGATCAAACGGTTGCGTTTTTTGCGATGGTGATCGGATAATTTTCGTGTCCCATCATCGTACGGCCATCACGGATAATAACATTGCGGTCGGTGATGACATGACGGAGCGAAGCCTCGGTCAGAATGCGCCCGCCTTCCATGATGATGCAGTTATTGACCTCGGCGCCCTTTTCGATCACAACGTCGCGGAACAGGACGGAGTTCTTTACCTTGCCCTCGATGCGGCAGCCGTCGGCGATGAGGCAGTCCTCTACGTCGGCTTCATCGCCGTAGTAGGTCGGAGCCTCGTCCTTGATGCGGGTCAGGATCGGACGGGTGCGCTTGAATACCTCGTTGCGGACATCCTTGTCGAGCATGTCCATGTTGGAGCGGTAGTAGTCGAAGGTGTCCTCGATCTTGACGGCGTACTCGTTGAACAGGTAGCCGGCTACCGTGCCGTCCATCAGGGCACGGGTGAGGAACTCGCGCTCAAAGTGGATGCAGTTATGGGTTACGCAGTCGGACAGCATGTGGATAAGATACTGGCGGCTCATGACGTAAATGCCGAGTGCCGCATGCTTGCACTTGCCCTCGTTGCAGTCTCCAACGCGGATGTCAACGGCTTCCTTCTTGCGGTTCAGCTCCACATAGGTGGTGAACGGGGAATTCTTCTGCTTCTTGGTGCATACCATGGTCAGGTCTGCGCCGGACTTGATGTGGCGGTCGATCACGTCGTCGAGCGGTACATTGGCAACAATGTCGCCGTCCGCTACGACTACATAGTCTGCACGGTTCTTCTGCAGGAAGTCAACCGCACCGGCCAGTGCGTCAATCTTGCCGCGGTACTCGCCGGTTACCAGCGGAGACGCCTTCTTGGAGTAGGAGTACGGCGGCAGCAAGGTTACGCCGCTGTTCTTGCGGGAAAGATCCCAGTCCTTGGCATTGCCGATGTGGTCGATCAGGGACTGGTACTTGTCCTTCATCAGTACGCCCACGCGGTAAATGCCGCTGTTTACCATATTGGAAAGCATAAAGTCGATAATGCGATACCGGCCGCCCCACTGTACCGCACCGACCGTGCGGTGCTCGGTGATCTCGCGGAGATCGTTGTCGGTATCAAATGCAATGATCATGCCTAAAACGCTGTTCATGTTTGTGCCGCCCCCTTACTTTACGTCCGGCAGATCCTCGTCTGCCATTTCCTTAGCGGCCAGCTTTGCGCCGCTGCCGATGCGAACGCCTTCGGCTACTACCGCAACGCCCCAGTTGTCTACGTCGCTGTCGGACGGGCTGCCGCCGACTTCCGCGCCCTTGGCGATAACGGCCTTTTCGGCTACGATGGAGTAGCGCACGGTCGCGCCTTCCTCAACCACAGCACCCGGCATCAGGATGGAATATTCCACCTTGGCACCCTTGCCGATCGTAACATCCGAGAACAGGACGGACTCGGAAACGTCGCCGTAGATCTCACAGCCCTCGGAGAGCAGGGTATGGGTAACCTTAGCCTGCTTGGAGGTGAAATGCGGAGGCGAACCGGTGGTGCGGCCGTAAATCTTCCAGCTGTCATCGGAAAGCTGCAGACCGGAGTTCGGAGAGAGCAGATCCATGTTTGCTTCCCACAGGCTCTCGATGGTGCCTACGTCCTTCCAGTAGCCCTTGAAGCGGTAGGAAACCAGCTTTTCGCCGTTATTCAGCATCGCCGGAATAATGTCCTTGCCGAAGTCGTTGGAGGACTGCTCGTTGGCCTCGTCATTGATGAGGTATTCCTTCAGCTTTTTCCAGGTGAAAATGTAGATGCCCATGGAAGCCAGCGTGGACTTCGGCTCCTTCGGCTTCTCCTCGAATTCGTAGATGGTGCCGTCCGGCTTGCAGTTCATGATGCCGAAACGGGAAGCCTCGGAAAGCGGAACGTCCAGCACCGCGATGGTCGCGTCAGCGCCGGTCTCCTTGTGCTGCTGGAGCATCTTGTTGTAGTCCATCTTGTAGATGTGGTCGCCCGAAAGAATGAGGACGTACTCGGGATCGTAATCCTCCAGAAACTGAATGTTCTGGTAGATGGCGTTTGCGGTGCCCTTGTACCACTCGGTCTTTTTGCTCTCGTACGGCGGCAGAACATAGACGCCGCCGCGCAGGCGGTCGAGGTCCCATGTCTGGCCGGAACCGATGTAAGCGTTGAGCACATGCGGCTCGTACTGGGTCAGCACGCCGACAGTATCAATGCCGGAGTTGACGCAGTTGGAAAGCGGGAAGTCGATAATACGGTACTTACCGCCGAACGGTACGGCAGGCTTAGCGACCTTTTTGGTCAGCACATACAAACGGCTGCCGCGGCCGCCTGCGAGCAGCATGGCTACGCATTCTTTTTTCCGATACATGTAAATTCTCCTTTTTCACAGTTTGCATCGCTGCGATCTATACGCCGTCTGGCGTATCCCCTCTGTGTATCTCTTTCTGCAGGTTTTCACCTGTTATTTAGAACCGCCGGTTGCGGTTACTGCCTTGTCTGTCGGTACGGAAACCGCTTTTTCAGTGGCTTTCGCAACTGCCTTGGTTCCGGTGCGTGCCACCGCTTTTTCGGTGGTTTTCGCAACTGCCTTGGTTCCGGTGCGTGCCACCGCCTTTTCAGTGGTCTTTGCAACGGATTTGGAGCCGGTCTTGGCTACGGCCTTCTCGGTTGTGCGGGCAACGGCCTTGGTGCCGGATTTCGCAACTGCCTTGGTCGAGCGGGTGCGCTTTACCGGTTTCTTGGCAGCCGCGGCTTTTGCGGCCTCGATCTCTGCCTTGGTGCGGCGCTTGGCTCTTGCCTTGCCCTTGAAGAACAACACGCCGAAGCGCGGAATCTTCAGAACAATGGACTGTTCCTGACCGTGCATGGGCTTGTTTTCGGTCTTGAGCTTGCCGTTTGCCATGCCGCTGCCGCCGAACTCGGTCTTGTCCGAGGTGAATATCTCTTCATAAGTGCCGGTGATCGGAACGCCGATGCGGTATTCCTGCTGCTCCTCCGGAGAGAAGTTGACAACGACCACGATATCCGAGCCGTCCTTCGCCACACGGCGGAAGGCGATGATGTTGTTGCGGTTGTCCTCGTGGCTGATCCACTCAAAGCCGCGCCAGTCGGTATCCTGCTCCCACAGCTGCGGAGTAGCAAGGTAGAAGTGATTGAGCGCCTTGACGTACGCCTGCATCTGGCGGTGCGCCGGATAATCCAGCAGCATCCAGTCCAGTCCGCGCTGGTACGCCCATTCGGAGAATTGTGCAAACTCGCCGCCCATGAACAGCATCTTCTTGCCCGGGTGTGCGGCCATGTAGCCGTACAGCGCGCGCAGACCGCCGAACTGATTCTCGTACGGAGGCGGCATCTTGCTGATGAGCGAGCACTTGCCGTGCACGACCTCATCGTGCGAGAGCGGCAGGATGTAGTTTTCGGAAAAGGCGTACATGAACGAGAAGGTGATCTTGTCGTGCATGTCCTTGCGGAAGAACGGGTCCGCCGAGCAGTAGCACAGCATGTCGTTCATCCAGCCCATGTTCCACTTGAAGTTGAAGCCCAGACCGCCGTCGTAACCCGGCTTGGTCACCATCGGCCATGCGGTGGACTCCTCGGCGATCATCATAACGTCCGGATGATCGGTCAGGATGTACTCGTTGAGCAGCCGCAGGAAGTCAACGGCCTCGAGGTTCTCACGGCCGCCGTGGACGTTCGGTCGCCATTCGCCCTGCCGGTTGTAATCCAGATACAGCATGGAGGCGACTGCATCCACACGCAGACCGTCCATATGGAATTTCTCGATCCAGAACATCGCGGAGGAGAACAGCAGGTTTCTCGTGGAGACCTTGCCGTAGTCGAATACGCGCGTGCCCCATTCCTTGTGCTCCATCTTGAGCGGATCGGCGTATTCGTACAGGTGCGAGCCGTCAAACTCGACCAGTCCGCAGCCGTCCTTCGGGAAGTGCGCCGGAACCCAGTCCATGATAACGCCCAGACCGGCCTGATGCGCCTTGTCGATCAGGTACATCAGATCCTTCGGCGTGCCGTAGCGGCTTGTGGCGGCAAAGTAGCCGATGACCTGATAGCCCCACGAACCATCGAACGGATACTCGGTCAGCGGCATAAACTCGATGTGGGTGTAGCCCATTTCCTTGACATACGGCACAAGCTCGTCCGCCAGCTGGCGGTAGGAGTAGAAGTTGCCGTCCTCGTGCATCTTCCACGAGCCGAGGTGGCATTCGTAGATGTTGACCGGATTGGAATACGGCAGGTGCTTTTTGCGCCAGTCCAGCCACGAGGCGTCGCCCCATTCGTAGCCGTCGAGGTCATACGCCTTGGTGGCGTTGCCCGGACGGGTCTCGAAATGGAAGCCGTACGGGTCGGACTTGTCAAACACATCGCCGGACTTGGCCCATACACTATACTTGTATGCGGCATATTCCGGAATATTCGGAATAAATTTCTCCCAGATACCCTGTTCATCGCGCGTCATATAATCGGCGTCGCGCTTCCAGTCGTTGAACTCACCCATGACGGAAACTTTTTCGGCCTCCGGTGCATAAACACGGAACAGATAACCCTGTTCACCATCCTGCACGAAAGGGTGGGCTCCCATGTAATCGAACGCGCGACAATCCCGGCCGGAATAGAAAAGCTCGCTTCGCTTTTCCGCGGCGGGTGCTGCGGATTTTTTCTTCATACAGCATCTCTCCCTTTACAGCCGCCAAATGAAGGAAAATACGAATATTTTCCAACAGTTTGTGTACTTCGACAGAATTTTGGCGGAATACCCTCACTTTAGTTAGATATAGTATACATCACATAAATAGAAAAGTCCAGCAATTTAACACAATTACTGGACTTTCTTTACAGAAATTTTGTTTGCTTTCCACATCATTTGAGTGAAAATGACAAAATAACGTACAATTCGATATAAATTTGTTCAGAAAATGTGGCGGCGGATGAGATCAAGCGCCGTAGAAGCGGCCTGCATGCGCACACGGTCGCGGCCGAGCGAGGACTGCATTTTACGGGTAAAGAACTTGCCGTCGTACCAAACGCTGATATAGACCAGACCGGTCGGCTTGTCCTCGGTGCCGCCGCCCGGGCCGGCAATGCCGGTGATGCCGACGCCGATGTCCGAGCCAAGCGCATTTGCAACGCCGACAGCCATCTGCTCTGCGGTTTCGGGAGATACCGCGCCGACCGTATCGAGGGTCTCCTTCTTCACGCCGAGCACCTTCTCCTTGACACTGTTGCTGTACGAGCATACGCCGCCAAGGTAGTAGTCGGATGCGCCCGGGATGTCGGTCAGACGCTTGGACAGCAGACCGCCGGTGCAGCTTTCGGCTACTGCGAGGGTCAGCTTGCGCTCGCGCAGGCCGTCACCGACCACCTGCTCAAGCGAGTCAACATCCACGCCGTAAACATCGTCGCCCAGCAGCTCGAGGATTTCGTCAACCACCGGGTCGAGCAGCTTTTCGCACTCTGCCGGGGTGTCCGCCTTGGCGGTAACGCGCGCGAAGCACTCCGAGGTGCGGGCATACGGCGCAATCGTCGGGTTTGCGCTTTTTTCCATCATGTCGTGCAGGATATTCTCCATGTTGCTTTCGCCGAGGCCGAATACGCGGATGTTGCGGGATACGATGCAGCCGCCTGCCAGCTTGTACAGATACGGCATTGCACATTCCTTCCACATCGGGTTGCACTCGCGCGGAGGGCCGGGCAGCATGAGAACGTGCTTGCCGTCGGCCTCAAACGCACAGCCGGGTGCCGTGCCCCACAGGTTGGTGAATACGGTGCAGCCATCCGGCAGCCATGCCTGCTTTTCGTTGTTCTTGGTCATTTCGCGGCCGATGGTCTTGAAAAAGTCGGTCAGACGGTCCATGGACGGCTGATGCAGTACCATCTTTTTGTCGAAAACAGTCGCCAGCGTCTCCTTGGTCAGATCGTCAAGGGTTGGGCCAAGGCCGCCGGTGGTGATGATGATATCAGCACGGTCCTTTGCCTCGCGGACTACGCGCTCGAGACGTGCCGGATTGTCACCGACAACGGTCTGGTAGAATACATTGATGCCCAGCTCGGACAGACCCTGCGAGATCAGCTGTGCATCGGTGTTTACGATGTCGCCCAGCAGAATCTCTGTGCCGACTGCGATAAGTTCTGCGTTCAATGAAAGTTCCTCCTTAAATCAAGGGAATTGCTATTTTAATTAGTAATTACTCATTCCTAATTATTACGGAAGGTGGATAATCTCCACACCCTTAACCGCCTCGTCTACGAGTGCTTCAACGTCGAGGTGGCTCTCTGCCTCGAGGATCTTCGGCATCTTCGGCTTGGTATTCGGGTGCTTCGGAGTGAATACGGTGCAGCAGTCCTCGTAGGGGAGGATGGAGGTTTCGAAGGTGTCGATCTTACGGGCGATCGTGACGATCTCCTCCTTATCCATGCCGATGCAGGGACGGAATACCGGCAGGTCGCACACCGCGCCGGTAACGGCCATGGCGGGCATGGTCTGGCTGGCCACCTGACCGAGCGACTCGCCGGTGATGAGCGCACCGCAGCCGTACTCAACGGCTACACGCTCGGCAATGCGCATCATAAAGCGGCGCATGATGAGCGTGAACAGCTCCTCATGGCACTTGTCGCGGATTTCCTCCTGAATGTGGGTGAACGGCACGACCATAACGCTCATGCGGCCGCACCATGCGGTCAGCTTGCGGCCGAGCTCGAGCACTTTCTCTTTTGCACGCTCGGAGGTGTACGGATAGCTGAAAAAGTGGATGCCGCACAGCTCGAGGCCGCGCTTTGCCATCATCCAGCCCGCAACAGGCGAGTCGATGCCGCCGGAGAGCAGCAGCGCCGCGCGGCCGTTCGAGCCGATCGGCATGCCGCCCGCACCCGGAACCGGACCGGCGTGAACGAAGGCGTACTTCTCGCGCATCTCAACGTGTACGGTCAGGTCGGGATGGTGCATGTCCGGACGGACCTCTGGAAACAGATCAGCAAGCTCGCCGCCGACGTGCTGGCTGATTTCGGTGGAGGTCATCGGGAATTTCTTGTCGCCGCGCTTGGACTCGACCTTAAAGGTCTTAGCCGCCGCAAAATTGGGTGCCAGATAGTCCTTTGCGGTCGCAATGACACTCTCGAGCGTCTTTTCCGGGCAGACCGCTGCACGAGAGATGGTCGCAAAGCCGAACACACGGCTTGCGCACTCCATAACCGCATCTGCGTCCGCATCGTCCGGAATCTCCACATAAACGACCGACTGGCGCATGGTGATCTCGCAGTCTGCAACGTGCGCCATGCGGCGCTTGAGGTTTTTCAGCAGACGATCCTCAAAGGTTTTGCGGTTGAGTCCCTTGAGGACGATCTCACCGCACTTGAGCAGTAATACTTCTTTCATTTATTGTCTCCTTGATGGTAAATTTATTTGTTTGCGCTGATGATTTCCTTCTCCTCGGCGGTCATCAGGCTGTCGCGGTCGGCGCTGTCCGAGCCGAACTCCAAGCGGGTCTTGACGTAATCATCATCCGGCAGGTTGAACACCTGTGCCAGATAGTTTAAGTAAACGTCCGCCATGATTTCCAGCTTGCCGTAATCGGTCTCCCACGGTACGAGCGACTGCGTGCCGACGCTGACCGTGCCGTCCTCCCGGCGGTCAATTTTGACCGGCAGACTGCATTCCTCCGCACGCTTTTCGGCAGTGTCCGGCAGGCTGTCGTAAAGGCCCTCCATCCAGAAGCGGCATTTGCCGTCATATACGGCGAGCTTCTGCTCCGAGCCGTTCGGTTTGGTGATGGTTTTGTATTCCATATAGATTAAACTCCTTGTTTTTCCTGTACTTCGATCTGTCCGCGTGCCGCAGAGACGATCACGCAGTATTTTTCGCTGTCCTTGTATGCGCGGAAGCCGTAATACCCGAGCGGGTCTTTCTCCTCGGGCATGGTGCAGCCGATGCCGGTGTCATCCGGAAGGGTAGTCCAAAATGTGCCGCTAAACTCTATTTTGAAGCGGTATAGATCGGTGTAGCCTGCTTGTTTGACCAGCTTTTCCGCATTGGATGTGCTGATCGGATGAACAGCCAGCAGAAAGACCCCCATCGTAACCAGCATGGTCACCATAACCGTAACAGGTACGGCAGGAACGGTTTTCAGATGCAGCTTAGAGATGAGAGCAATAACCACAATACAGGTCAGTGCAAACCAGTATTCAAAGTGGTACGGTTCTGTGATGAGAATAACCGGTATGCTGACTGCAATCGTACACCATAAGAGCTGATACAGCCGTATCCGCAGAAAGGCTGTCGGGTAGTTCCATTGCGTTGTATAGGTCTGGTCGTCAATGTTGGAACGAAGTGCAAATACGATACATATCGCACATATGGAACCGGTAAAGAACGGATCCTGCAGCAGCATTCCATCATATACGGCAAAGTGCAGATAGAAGATTATCGCTGTACATACCAGACAAATCAACGTGTTTATAACCACTTTTCTCATAACCCTACCTCCTCGCAATAATTCCTAATTACGAATTAGCTTATCTGCGGAACATTTTTGCGCCCTTTTTGACCGCTGCCACAAAGGCGTCCACATCTTCCTTTGTGTTGAACGGTGCAAACGAAACGCGCAGCGCGCTGTCCGTGCGCGCCTTCGGCAGACCGAGTGCCTTGAGCACACCGCTCTGCTTGCCCTTGGAGCAGGCTGAGCCGCTGGAAATGTAAACCTCGTCCCCCTCGAGTACATGCAGCATGACCTCGCTCTTGCAGCCGGGCATGGAAAGATTGACAACATGCGGGATATCGCCTTCGCCGTTAATTACAGCATCCGGCAGCTCGGCGCTGACCTGCTGCTTGAGGTAGTCGGCCAGCTCCTGCACATGGGCGTAATCCTCGTCAAAGTGCGCCATGCGAATCTCGCACGCCTTGGCAAATGCGGCAATATTCGGCACGGCCTCGGTGCCCGGACGCATGCCGCGCTCCTGACCGCCGCCGAACGTCAGCGGAGGCAGGCGCAGGTCCTTTTTCACATACAGCGCACCGATGCCCTTGGGTGCGCCGATTTTGTGGCCGGAAACGCTCATCAGGTCGCAGTTCCATTTTTTTGGCGTCAGGCGTACACGGCAAAGACCCTGTACGGCATCAATATGGAACAGCGCTTTGGGTGCCTTGGCCTTGAGCAGCTTTCCGAGCTGTTCGACCGGCTGTACCGTGCCGATCTCGTTGTTGACCAGCTGGCAGGAGAGAAGAATGGTGTCCTCGGTCAGTGCTTCGCTCAGCACCTCGGGCGTGATGTGACCGGTTGCGTCCGGTGCAAGGAAAACTACGTCGAAGCCGTCCGCAGCAAGCTGCTTTGCGGTGTTGACGGTTGCCGCGTGCTCGATCTCGGTCGTGATGATACGGCCCTTTTTATGTCGGTTGAGGTGAGCGGCGCCGCGCAGGCTGATGTTGGTGCTCTCCGTGCCGCAGGCGGTGAAATATACTTCCTCGGGCAGACAGCCGAGCGCAGACGCGACCGTCCTGCGGCTGTTCTCGAGCAGATGCGAGGCCTCCAGACCCATGCGGTGCAGGCTGGACGGATTGCCGAACTCCTCGCACATCGCGTGAACGGCCGCTTCGGCTGCTTCGGGCAGCACGCGGGTCGTCGCCGCGTTATCAAGATAATGCATAGAAAAACGAACTCCTTCATCGGGACAGACCGCCGTGCGGCCATACTTCCCGCTATTATAAAATATTTTACAACGGCGGGCCGTCTTTTACAAGACAAAAACGTGCAAAACGGCATTGAAAAGTAGAGAAGGGTATGCTATAATTTCAAGGGTATGATCCATACATATATAAAGTATATCGCGTGACAAGAGCACGTTGCAGATAGAAAGGGAGGAAATCCTATGCCAGGTAAGGTAATTCTCGGCGCTCAGTGGGGCGACGAAGGCAAGGGTAAGTTTATTGATATTTTCGCAGGCAAGGCGGATCTGGTTGTCCGCAGCCAGGGCGGCAACAATGCCGGTCACACCGTTGTAGCCGGCGGTGAGAAGTACAAGCTGCAGCTGATTCCGTCCGGCATCCTGTATCCGGAGTGCGTCAACGTCATCGGCCCTGGTGTTGTTGTCAACCCGAAGGCTGTCCTCGGCGAGATCGACGGTCTGCACGAGAAGGGCGTTTCCACCGACAAGCTGTTCATCGACGCACGCTGCCACTGCATCATGCCGTGGCATCTTGAGCTGGATGCGCTCAGCGAGGCGGAGAAGGCCAAGGAAGGCACCGCAATCGGCACCACCAAGAAGGGCATCGGCCCGACCTATATGGACAAGTCCGAGCGCAGCGGCATCCGCATGCACGATTTTGTAGACGCAGAGCGTTTCGAGGAGGTTATCCGCGAGACCTGTGCCCGCAAGAACCGCGTGATTACCGGCGTTTACGGCGGCGAGCCGATCGACGCGGACGCTGTTATCGCAGAGTACAAGGTTTACGCAGACCGTCTGCGTCCGATGGTGCGCGACACCACCGTTATGACCTATGACGCCATCAAGTCCGGCAAGGAAGTGCTGTTCGAGGGTGCGCAGGGCACACTGCTCGACCTCGACATGGGCACCTATCCGTATGTTACCTCGTCTCATCCGGTAGCAGGCGGCTGCTGCATCGGTTCCGGTGTCGGCCCGACTGCCATCAATGAGATCATGGGTATCTTTAAGTCCTACACTACCCGTGTAGGCGAGGGTCCGTTCCCGACCGAGCTGTTCGACGAGACCGGCGACTACATCCGCAATGCAGGCGGCGAGTTCGGTACCGTTACCGGCCGTCCGCGCCGTACCGGCTGGTTCGACGCAGTCGTTGCACGCTATGCGGTTCGTGTAAACGGTCTGACCGACGTTGTCATCAACAAGATCGACCCGCTGCGCGGTCTGCCGAAGCTCAAGGTCTGTGTCGCATACAAGCTGAAGAATGGCGAGACCGTTACCGAGTTCCCGGCAAACTTCATGGATCTGGTAGACTGTGAGCCGGTTTACGAGGAGTTCGACGGCTTTGATGAGGATATCACCAACTGCCGTTCCTTCGAGGAGCTGCCGGCAACCGTGCAGTCCTACATCAAGGAGCTGGAGCGCATCATCGAATGCCCGATTACCATGCTTGGCGTAGGTCCTGCTCGTGATCAGGTTATGACCATCAAATAATTCGTCCGAAACCACGCTTTCGGACGAGAGGGACGTACCGAGCCAATGGCTCGGATACGTCCTATACGGGATTTTGCGCGTCCGCCTTGGCGGGCACACAAAATCCCTTTTTTCTTGTAAAAAAACGCAGGCGCTATCCTTGCGCGGCTATGTCCGCGCTGCGCGCGCATGTCCTGCGTTTTTTTGCATTTGCACGGCAAACGCGATTGAATGCCGCCGTGAAACGGCGGTCGTGCACGGCACGGGACAATGACTCAGATTTCTGAACGAAATCCTGTCATGTAGTTGCGGTTTGCAAGCAAACCGGAATTTTATATGTGCTTTCGCACGAAAAAAGGACGCATATTATGCGTCCTTTTTGGAACGGATTAAATAGCTGCGTTCATTCTCCATTCTCCATTTTCAATTCTCAATTCGGCAATCAGTCGCCCATCGACAGTCCGAGCGCTCTTGCCTGCTTCACCAGTTCGCCATCGGGCGGAACGGTTTTCAGCTTGCCTGCGACCTCGGTCAGCGGAACCGGCACGATATGGTTATCCTGCAGCGCAACCATATAGCCGAACTTTTTCTGCAGGATAAGCTGGGCTGCCGCTACGCCGAACCGGCTTGTCAGCACACGGTCGGCCGGGCAGGGAGCGCCGCCGCGCTGGTAATGGCCCGGAATGGTAACGCGGATCTCCTGACCGGTCAGCTCCTTCAGCTCGTCCGCAATGCGGTAGGAGATGGACGGATAGGTCATCGCCTCGCGGGCAGCCTTGAATTCTTTTTTGCTCAGCTTGGCCTCGTCCTGACTTATCGCGCCCTCAGCCACTGCAATGATCGAGAATCGTTTGCCCGCCTTGGCACGCTTTTCAATCGCTGCGGCAATCTTTTTTGCGGAGTAGGGGATTTCCGGAATAACGATGACATCCGCGCCGGAAGCAATGCCTGCGTACAGCGTCAGCCAGCCGGCTTTATGTCCCATAACCTCCACGATGAACACGCGCGAGTGCGAAAATGCGGTGGAATGGATGGAATCAATAACCGTGGACGCGATATCAATCGCGGACTGAAAACCGAATGTCAGCTCGGTGCCCCACAGATCGTTGTCGATCGTCTTGGGCAGCGTTACCACGTTTACACCCTTCATGCTCAGCAGGTTTGCGGTCTTGTGCGTGCCGTTGCCGCCCAGAATGACCAGACAGTCAAAGCCTGCCTTTTTCACCGTGTGCAGCATTTTATCCAGCTTGGTCTCCTCGCTGTCCTCGATGGTCTTGCGCATTTCCTTGAACGGCTGGCGCGATGTACCGAGAATGGTGCCGCCGACGGTCAGAATATCCGAAAAATCCTCGGGCAGCATTTCGTGGTAATCGCCCTCGATCAAACCGCGGTAGCCGTCCCGAATACCATAGATGGTTACTTTATCTCCCAGTTCGTTATACAGTGTTTTCGCTACACCGCGCAGTGCCGCGTTCAGACCCTGACAGTCGCCGCCGCTGGTCAGCATACCAATCTTTAACATACTCGTCTGCCTCCTGACTCTGTTTTCCACATTCTGCATATTGTACAATGCGCAGTATCGTATTTTTACTATACCCTATTTGGTGTAAATTGAAAAGATACTTTACACAGATTCCACCGTTTTTTCACATGGATTTTTTGTGACTTTCGGCAGTTGCATATTGAGCGGCAGATGTGTTATGCTAATGCCAGACAGATTCCCTGCAACTGACGGACACAGGTGGAGCGCAAACCACCGGGGAGCAGGGAGTTCCGTAATCAGATGCACCGTGAAGTGTATCTCAATGCCGACCGTCTGGGCAGTGTCGCAAGTAATACGCGATGCTGTCCTTTTTTGTTACCATAAAAAAGGACAGCAGACAGCACAAACAGGAGGAAAAGAATATGAACGCATGGAACAACTTTAATGGCGGCAACTGGGAAAACGAGATCAATGTCCGCGACTTTATCCAGAAGAATTACACCCCGTATGATGGTGACGGCGCTTTTCTGGCTCCGGCTACCGCACGCACGACTGCGCTGCGTGAGAAGTTCGATGCACTGCTCGCGGAGGAGCGCGAAAAGGGCGGTGTCCGTAATATCGACACCGAGACCGTTATCACTATCACGGCCTTCGGCCCGGGCTATCTCGACAAGGACAACGAGGTTATCGTCGGCCTGCAGACCGATGAGCCGCTCAAGCGTGCATGTAATCCGTTCGGCGGCATGCGTATGGTCCGTGATGCGTGCAAGCAGTACGGCTATGAGGTTTCTCCCAAGATTGAGGAGGAGTTCAAGTACCACAAAACCCACAACGACGGCGTATTCTCCGCATACACCAAGGACGTTCGTGAAGCGCGTCACGTTGGTCTGCTGACCGGCCTGCCGGATGCTTACGGCCGCGGCCGCATCATCGGTGACTACCGCCGCGTGGCGCTGTACGGCGTGAACCGTCTTATCGAGGAGAAGCAGAAGGACAAGGATGCGCTCGGCAGCGTGCCGACCACCGAGAAGGAAATCCGCTGCGCTGAGGAGCTGAGCGACCAGATCAAGGCGCTCAAGGACATGATCGCAATGGCGGCTTCCTACGGCTTTGACATCACCCGTCCGGCGGAGAACGCAAAGGAGGCCGTTCAGTGGCTGTACTTTGGCTATCTGGCCGGCATCAAGGAGCAGAACGGCGCCGCAATGAGCCTTGGCCGCACCTCCACCTTCCTCGATATCTACTTTGAGCGCGATATTGCGGCAGGCCTGCTCACCGAGAGCGAGGCACAGGAGATCATGGACGATTTCGTTCTGCACCTGCGTATGGCGCGCCACCTGCGCACGCCGGAGTACAACGAGCTGTTCGGCGGCGACCCGATGTGGATCACCGAGGCAGTCGGCGGCATCGGTGAGGACGGCCGTCACATGGTTACGAAGAACAGCTACCGCATGCTCAACACCCTGTACAACCTGAACGCTGCCGCAGAGCCGAATCTGACCGTTCTGTGGAGCGAAAACCTGCCGGAGAACTGGAAGAAGTTCATCGCAAAGGTGTCTATCGACACGGATGCCTTGCAGTACGAGAACGACGACGTTATGCGTCCGTACTACGGCGATGATTACGCAATCGCGTGCTGCGTATCCGCGATGCGCGTCGGCAAGGACATGCAGTTCTTCGGTGCGCGTGCCAACATCGCAAAGCTGATGATGATGGCGATTAACGGCGGCCGTGACGAGAACAAGTTCGAGCAGGTCGGCCCGGAGATGCCGGTCATGGACGGCGATGTGCTGGATTACGAGGAGGTTCTGCGCCGCATGGACTTCTACCGTCCGTGGCTGGCTAAGACCTACGTTTCCGCGATGAACACCATCCACTATATGCACGACAAGTACGCCTACGAGAAGAGCCAGATGGCGCTGCATGACACCGAGGTTCGCCGCCTGATGGCGTTCGGTATTGCGGGTATGAGCTGCATGGCGGATTCGCTCTCCGCGATCAAGTATGCCAAGGTAAAGCCCGTCCGCAATCCGGAGAACGGCATTATCGTTGATTTCGAGATCGAGGGCGATTTCCCGAAGTTCGGCAATGACGACGACCGCGTAGATCAGATTGCGTGTGAGCAGGTCGAGAAGTTCTATCAGGCGTTGACGCAGTTCCCGCTGTACCGCGGTGCAATTCATACGCTGTCCATCCTGACCATCACCTCTAACGTTATGTACGGCAAAAAGACCGGCAACACGCCGGACGGCCGCCGTCACGGCGAACCGCTGGCACCGGGCGCAAACCCGATGAGCGGCCGCGACGTTTCCGGCGCGCTGGCTTCCCTCAACTCGGTTGCAAAGCTGAGCTACACCTACTGCCGCGACGGTATCTCCAACACGTTCTCCATCACGCCGGGTGCGCTCGGCAAGACCGATGAGGAGCAGGTGAACAACCTTGTTGCCATCATGGGCGGATACTTCGCGCAGAACGCGCACCACCTGAACGTAAACGTGCTCAACCGCGAAACCCTGATGGCGGCTTACGAGCATCCGGAGCAGTACCCGAACCTGACCATCCGCGTTTCCGGCTACGCGGTCAACTTCTACAAGCTCAGCCGTGAGCAGCAGCGCGAGGTTATCTCGCGCACGTTCCACGAGGCGATCTGAGTTTTCGCTTGTGAAGCGAACGGAACTGCGCTGACGCCGCGCGGGCGCACAAGAGGGATGGACACCAAGGTTTCCACCCCTCTTGTGACTCTCCCTGTTTCCTTTGGGATAGTCTGGCGCAGATTGCCGACCTGTGACCGCTCTGAAAAGGGAACGACAGTCGGGTTACCGCAGCGTGTCTTTCGTAAAATATTAGCAGTTCACAGATAGCGTACTACTACACGTACGGTTAAATCTCCACAGAGCGCGGCACAAGGTGAATTGCCCGAAGGGCAAGAGAGAGTCCCCTGGGGGATAACAGTGCCGCGCAACTCTTTGCCCCCAGCGGTGGGTACCGCACGTTCCCCGTTTACCCAAACGGATTGATAAATTCAGCAATGAAAGGAAAGTGGCAATATGACCGGAAACATTCATTCCATCCAATCTCTCGGCGCGGTGGACGGCCCCGGCGTGCGATACGTCGTATTTATGCAGGGCTGCCCGCTGCGGTGCGTCTATTGCCATAATCCCGATACCTGGCTGACCGAAGGCGGCACATCGACCGACGTGGACGAGCTGGTCCGCAAGGCTCTCCGGTTTCGTCCGTACTGGAAGAACGGCGGCGGCGTAACCGTCACCGGCGGCGAACCGCTCCTGCAGGCCGAATTCGTTGAGGAATTCTTCGCCAGGCTGCATGAGCACGGCGTACACACCGCGCTCGATACCTCCGGCGTGGGCAATCTCTCCAAAGCGGAAAAAGTGCTGGCGCACACGGATTTGGTTCTGTGCGACCTGAAATTCCTCACCAAAGCGGATTATCTCAAAAACTGCCGCGCGGATTTCGACCAGATTGAGCGTTTCCTGCAGCTGACCGCGATGAAAAACGTGCCGCTGTGGATTCGGCATGTGGTTGTGCCCGGTCTGACCGATGGTATGGACCATTTGCGCCGCGTCAAAGCCAAGGCGGAAAGCTATCCTAACTTTGAAAAGCTGGAGTTTCTGCCGTTCCACAAGCTGTGCATGGAAAAATATGAACGGCTCGGTCTGGAATTTCCGCTGAAGGATACGCCTGCCATGAACCCGGATGCCCTGAAAACCATGGTCGCACAGCTGTAACACGGAAAATTTACTCGCAAATCGCTCTTGTTCAATTATGCGGTGTTGCCTTAGAAACAAACCTTTCAAATTATGTTCAAAATTCGTTCACACATTTTGAAGCAAAGTGGGGTATACTAACATTGTCGATGAGGGAAGCCGCAATCCCGAACGACACAGCCTACTGATTTTTTATTTCTCTTTTACCCCCTTTATTTTGTGAAATGACCGAAAACACCCTGTTTCCGTTCCCCCTCGGAGGCAGGGTGTTTTCCTGTACGAAACCGGGTTTTCGGCAGTACACAAACCTTTCAAATTCTGTTCAAAATTCGTTCACACATTTTGAAGCAAAGTGCGGTATACTAACATTGTCGATAAGGGAAGCCGCAATCCCGAATCGATAGTCATCTACAATCTTTTATTTCTCTTTTACCCCCTTTATTTTGTGAAATGATCGAAAACACCTCGGTTCCGTTTCCCCCACGGAGCCGGGGTGTTTTCCTGTCTCGGAGTATCTTTGAAATGGTTAAGCAGGGTACTTGTTTACATTGTAAAAAATATTTCAAGGTCTGTTCACGATTTGTTCACAATTAAAGGGCGCCTGCGCGATATACTATAGGTGTCAGCAAGAGTTACCCCTTTTCTCAAGCTGACAACCTCTTTTCTTTGATTTTATCACCTTTTCTTAAACTCTTTTCATTTGCATCAACGAGAACGCCCTGTTTCCTTCCCCCGGGAAACAGGGCGTTTCTCTTGATTTATCGCCAGACTGCAGTTTGGACGATAAGCCGTTTTCTTTGCAGATCCTTCACAGCATATTCAAATTTTGTTCACACATTCGGCATAAAAAGACAGTATACTGTACTTGTCAGTGAGGGAGAGCCGCAAATCCCGCATTGACGTCATCCGATTTTTTCATTTCTCTTTTTTCCCTTTTTTCAATTTGTGTTATTAACCGAAAGCACCGTTGTTTCGTTCCCCCGCGAAACAGCGGTGCTTTCCCGTTTTTGGCATTTGTCAATAAATAAGCCGGTGCGATGCTTGCGGAAAGTTTCTTTTTAGGGTATACTGTATTCTATGCAAGATATATAGGTAAGGAGTTGTTTTTTATGGGTTGCTCGCATAATTGCGATAGCTGCTCGTCTCACTGCGGCGGCGAAAAGAGCCTCAAGGTTGCAGCCAATCCGGCGGCCTCTGTTAAAAAAGTTATCGGCGTTGTTTCCGGCAAGGGCGGCGTAGGCAAGAGCCTGCTCACCTCGATGATGGCGGTCGGCATGACGCGCAAGGGTTATTCCTGCGGTGTGCTGGATGCCGACATCACCGGTCCGTCTATCCCCAAGACTTTCGGCGTACACGGTCAGCTCGAGGGCTGCGAGGAAGGTATTCTTCCGGCACGCAGCGAAGGCGGTGTACAGATGATCTCGATCAATCTGGTACTGCCGCATGAGGACGATCCGGTTATTTACCGCGGTCCGATCATCGCGGAGACCGTCAAGCAGTTCTGGTCTGACGTTGTATGGGACGACGTGGACTTCCTGTTTGTCGATATGCCTCCCGGAACGGGCGACGTACCGCTGACCGTGTTCCAGTCCCTGCCGGTGGACGGCATCATCGTTGTTACCTCGCCGCAGGATCTGGTCTCCATGATCGTCGGCAAGGCGGTTAAGATGGCGAAGATGATGAACATTCCGGTGCTCGGCATCGTGGAGAACTACAGCTATCTGGCATGCCCGGACTGCGGCAAGCACATTTCGGTATTCGGCGAGAGCCACATTGACGAGGTAGCCGCGCACTACGAGCTGCCGGTTCTGGCCAAGCTGCCGATCGACCCGAAGCTGGCTACGGCGGTTGACGCAGGCAAGATCGAGGATGCAAAGCTGCCGGACGAGCTTTCCGGTGCGCTTAAGACCGTGGAGGGTCTGTTATGAACATTGGCGTAGCATATGAAAACGGCCGGATCGCCAAGAATCTGGGCGACTGCCGCGAGGTGCTCATCGTAACCACCGAGGGCCGGGAACCGGTCGGCAAGCGCATTGCCAAGATTGCCGGCACATCCGCGACCGACCTGATCAAGTTCGCCGGTCTGGAGCAGATCGACGTGCTCATCTGCGGTTCACTCGGTCTGGCAACGCGCAACGCACTCGAGATGCTCGGCGTGCTGCTCGTGCCCGGCTGTGAAGGCTCGGCGGAGGAATCCGTAGCGAAATTCCTCGTCGGTGAAAAGCAGGGTGACCCGACCATCCTCGAGATCGGCCGTGAGGAAGATCCGGATGATCCGATGGCATGCATGCACGACTGTGCAAAGTGCTCCGGCTGCGGCCCGAGCGAGCTGCTCAAGCAGATTCCGGTCGAGGAGATCAAGTAAAAAACATAAAAACCACCGATTTTCGGTGGTTTTTATGTTTCCAATGGAGAATTGAAGATGGAGAATGAATGTTCAGATGAAGTAAGTGCCGCTCCTTTTGCGGAAAGGTAATTCTCCATTTTCTATTCTCCATTCTCAATTTGATAAAACTGTGTTATAATCAAATGTATCATTATATATAAGGAAAGAAGCTATTATGGATACCGAAAATCCGAAAACAGCAATCGAGTACATACACTCTCTCGGCAGATTTTCCGGCAAGCCGGGTCTGCACCGCATCAAGGCGCTGTGCGAGGCGCTGGGAAACCCGCAGGACAGGCTGAAGTTTGTTCATCTTGCGGGCACGAACGGCAAAGGCTCGACCGCGTGCATGATCGCCTCGGCACTGCAGGCGGCCGGACTGCGCACCGGACTGTATACCTCGCCGTATCTGGTGCAGTTTTACGAGCGCATCCGCGTGGACGGTGTGATGATCTCGGACGACGATCTGACGCGCCTGTGCGAACGGGTAACGGTGGCGTGTGAATCGCTCACACTGCCCGAGGGTGAGACCATCGGCGAGTTTGAGTTTACGACCGCACTGGCGTTCCTCTGCTTTGTTGAGCAGGAATGCGATATTGTGGTTCTCGAAACCGGTCTGGGCGGCCGCTGTGATGCGACAAATGTCATCAAAAATGCGGAGGTCTGCGTTATTACGCCGATTTCGCTCGACCATATGGCGGTGCTTGGCAACACAACGGCGGTCATTGCGGCCGAGAAGGCAGGTATTTTCAAGCCGGGTACGGCGGTTGTCTGCGCGGACGGTCAGCCGAACGATGTACAGCGGGTGCTGCGCCGTGCCTGTGATGCGGCGGGCGCTGTCTGGTTCGGCGGAGCGGAGGACTGCCGCGTACTGCGGTGTGACATCGGCGGTTCGGCGTTCGTGTACGAGGCGCAGGGCTACACCATTGCCATGCCTGGACGGCATCAGCTGCAGAATGCGCGGACGGCTCTGCGGGCGCTGAACGCACTGCGCGAGCGCGGCTGGAACATTCCGACCGAAGCCGCCGTGCGCGGTCTGGCGCGGGCGCGTATCGCAGGCCGGCTGGAACGCGTGGTCGATCAGCCGCTCATCCTGCTCGACGGCGCACACAATGCCGCAGGCGCGGATGCCCTGTGTCACGCGGTGGATGAGCTGCTCAAGATGAAGCGGCTGCACGTTGTGATGGGCATGGTGCGCGACAAGGACTACGAAACCTGTGTTCACGAGGTCGCCAGCCGCGCGGATGACTTTTACGCCTGTGTGCCGGATGCGGGTGAGCGTTCGCTGGATGTACACACGATTGCAGAGCTGGCGCGGCAGTCGTGCAAGCGCGTATACGAATGCGAATCCGCCGAGTACGCCATCGAGCTTGCACTGGAGCATGCGAAGATGAACGACTGCATTCTTATCTGCGGTTCGCTGTACCTCATCGGTGAGTGCGAGAAGATTTTGCGCGGCCGACCGAAAGCGACAGATTAAAATGAAATAAACAGGTAAAATAAGGCTTGTACTTTGAAAGTACAAGCCTTTTATTTTTGTGTCAGTTGTTTTCAATAGGTATATTGTTTGGTATATCGCAGAGCGGGGTGCCCTGCGAAATAAGAGGTAATATTTTGCTGATTTCGAGGTGACATATATGCTGCAAATCACGCAGAGAAGGCGGGAGGGCACGCTGATCGCGGTGTACACCGGTGAACTGGACCATCATGCAGCACGGGCGGCGATCGAGCAGACTGAGGATCTGCTGGTGCTGTTTCCGTGTGAAAAGCTGGTGCTCGACCTGTCCGAGCTGACGTTTATGGACAGCTCCGGTCTGGCGGTCGTCCTGCACCTGTACCGCACCTGTGCCCGCAGCGGACGCGAATTTGCGGTGCGCGGCACGCCGCCGCAGCCGATGCGGGTGTTTGAGGCGGCCGGTCTGCCGCAGGTGATGGTTTTTGAAAGGGGGAAGGAATAATGCGGGCGGTCATCAACAAAATGAGCCTGAAATTCGAGAGCCATTCGGTCAACGAGGCGTTTGCGCGGCAGGCGGTCGGCGCGTTTGTTGCGCAGCTGGACCCAACGATGGAGGAGCTTGGCGACATCAAAACCGTGGTCTCCGAGGCGGTGACAAACGCCATTGTACACGGCTACGCGGACAAATGCGGGTTTATCACGGTCACGGTGCGGCTGTTCGAGGGACGCGCCCTGGAGCTCAAGGTAAAAGACGCCGGATGCGGCATTGAGAATGTCGAGCAGGCGCGCCAGCCCATGTTCACCACGGGCGACGACACGCGCAGCGGCATGGGATTCACCATCATGGAGACATTCACGGACAAAATGCGCGTGCGCTCCACGCCGGGAAAGGGAACGCTGGTTGCGATGGTCAAGGTGCTGAAGGAGCGGCAGGCGTGACCGGAGAAATGCGCACGCTGCTCGAGCAGGCGGCTTCGGGCGACAGGGACGCGGAAGCGCGGCTGATCGAGGACAACAGCGGTTTAATCTGGTCGATCGTGCGGCGGTATTACGGGCGCGGCACCGAGCCGGATGATCTGTATCAGCTGGCGTGTGTCGGCTTCATCAAGGCCGTGCGCGGTTTCGATGTGTCGCTCGGCAACGAGTTTTCTACCTATGCGGTGCCCAAAATCGCGGGTGAGATTCGGCGGTTTCTGCGGGACGACGGTGCGGTCAAGGTCAGCCGGGCGGTCAAGGAACGCGCGGTTCGTGTGCGCCGCCTGCAAAGCGACTGGGAGAGCCGGAACGGACGGTCACCGACTGTATCAGAACTGGCACAGGCCGCCGGATTGACGGTCGAGGAAGTAGCGGCCTGCGAGCAGGCGGACGTGTCGGTGGACTCGTTCGAGCGGGAGCTGTCCGGCGGCGGACGCGTAGGTGATCTGGTCGGTGACGAGGGAATGGAGGAGAGAACCTGCCTGCATCTGTCGCTGCACGAGGCACTGCAGGACTTACCCGACCGCGACAGGCAGGTGCTCAGTCTGCGCTATTCGCGTGATTTGACGCAGCAGCAGGTCAGCCGCATTGTCGGCGTGTCGCAGGTGCAGGTCTCGCGCATCGAAAAACGCGCCATAGAGAAGCTGAGGGAAATGCTGAGAGAGTGAAAAAGGAGTTGAGACTGTCGAAAAACTTCGTTTTTCCGACAATCTGTGTTTTGACTTCGCAAAACACGGACGTCCGAAAGTTCCCGTGCGGAAACTTTCTCCCTCTGAAAGTATGAAAACCGAGGTACACGCCCCCGGTTTTCATGCATTTGGGCTGCAAATGCTATTTCATACGCGCTGCCGCGCGACAGCATCAGCATCGCGAAAACGAACTTAATTGACAGCCTAAAAAGGAGTTCTCGTGAGAGAACTCCTTTTTATTTGTGCGGCGACAGAAGGATTTGTCCCATCAGCACACAAATTTCAACCAGATACGCTGTATAAACCGCAAGTATCACGTTGCCAAGCCGCAATTCAGCTGCAATCGAGCAGTACAGCAGAAACGGAAAGCTGACGAGTATCAGCAGCACGATCAGCGCCGCAATCTGAAATTTACTGCGCGGCAGCTGCCCTGATCGGAATACAATCATACCGATAAGAAAAATAACGGTAACTACCGCAAACAGAATCGCGAGCTGGCGGCGGCCTGCATGCAGTGCGTCTGCACTGACATCCGGTGGAACATCGGATAAAATACCCGTGAGATACCACAGCGGGAGCGCACATATCACGAAAAACGTGAGCGCGAGATGGTGCAGTGCCAGGCAGAATTCCTGTCGTTTGCTCATAATTTGTGCATAAACTGTCCGGCCGACTTGGCCATCAGCCGCTTGGTGCCCTTCTGATCAAATGCAATTTCGAGTAGGGCATCGCCGCCCATCGGCTTTACCGACACGATCAGTCCATCGCCGAAGGCCTTATGGAACACGCGGTCGCCTGCGGCAAAATTCGGCAGCGGCTTGCTTTTAGCTGCCGAGGCCAGCGACGCGCTCGGCGCTGCATTTGCAGCGGAAACGTACCGCGCGCGAGCCACCTGCGGACGCGAAAGCGTCGGATCAGGTGCAGTCGCGTTCGAGAACCGGCGGCTTTCGGTGATATTGCTCTCAAGCAGCTCTTCCGGCATCTCATCAATAAAGCGCGACGGATGCGAATACTGCGTGCGGCCGTACAGCAGGCGGCGCTCCGCGCAGGTGAGATACAGCTGCTCCTTCGCGCGGGTGACGGCAACGTAGCACAGGCGGCGTTCCTCCTCCATGTCCTCGTCCTTCTCCATCGCGCGGAAGCCGGGGAACAGCCCGTCCTCCATGCCCGCGAGGAACACGACCGGAAATTCCAGTCCCTTGGCTGCGTGCATGGTCATCATGATGACGGCATCGTCCTCCTCGGCGGACTGGTCGGCATCCGTGTACAGTGCCATGTTCTCGAGAAAATCGCCGAGCGACGGCGTTTCGGTCTTATCCTCATAATCAACGATGTAGGACTTGAGCTCCTCGATGTGCTCAATGCGGCTTTCCTCTTCTGCGCCGCCCTTTAGCTGCAGCGCACGGATGTAGCCGCTTTTGTCCATGAGTTCATCGTACAATTCGGAAAGCGAAACAAATTCCCTCAGCTTGCGCAGATTTTCGATCATCTCGCCGAACTTCTCCATTGCCGCGGCACCGCGGGACAGGGCAGGGTACTGAGAGGCATGGCATACCACATCATACAGCGTCGTGCCGTACTCGACGGCAAGCTGCATGGCGGTTTCGACCGATTTATCGCCAATCTTGCGGGCAGGCGTGTTGATAATACGGCGCAGACGCAGCTCGTCCGCCGGATTTTCGATCACCCACAGGTAGGCGAACATGTCCTTGACCTCGGCGCGCGAGAAGAAGTCGCGGCCCTTGTACACGCGGTACGGAATGCCCGCGCGGATGAATGCGGCGGCAATGTTATCCGACAGGACGTTATTGCGGTACAGAACGGCGAAATCTCCCCATTTTCGGCCCTGCTCTACGCCCTCGCGGATGGTGTCCGCGATGTAGGCAGCCTCGCCCTCCTGGCTGTCCGAGCGATGCAGACGGATTTTCGCACCGTCACCGTGGTCGGTCCACAGCTCCTTGCCCTTGCGGCCGACGTTGTTGCGGATAACCTCGTTTGCGGCATTGAGAATGTTGCCGGTCGAGCGGTAATTCTGCTCCAGACGGATGGTTTTCGCGTCCTTGAACTGCTTTTCAAACTCCAGAATATTCGTGATCGTTGCACCGCGGAACTTGTAGATACTCTGGTCGTCATCACCGACCACGCAGATGTTCTCATAATAACCTGCCAGCAGGCTGGTGAGCACATACTGCGCGTAGTTGGTATCCTGATACTCGTCCACGAGAACATAGCGGAACTGGCGCTGATAGTATTCCAGCACCTCGGGGTTGTTCTGCAGCAGCAGCACGGTTTTCATGATAATGTCGTCGAAATCCAGCGCACAGGCCTTTTTCATGGCCTTTTCGTAATCGCGGTAGACGTCTGCGACCTTTTCACGGAAGTAGTCACCGGCAGCATCCGCACTGAACTGACGCGGGGTCATCAGCTTGTCCTTCGCGCGGGAGATCATGCCCATCACGGTTCGCGGATCGAAATTCTTGGGATCGAGATCGAGCTTTTTCATTACGTTGAGAATGACGCGCTTCTTGTCGTCCTCATCGTAGATGGTGAACGCGCTCTCAAAGCCGAGCAGATCAACATGCTTGCGCAGAATGCGCAGGCAGGCTGTGTGGAAGGTGTACGCCCAGACAGCGGACGCGGCTTCCTCGTCACCGAGGGCAAATTCCAGACGCTCGCGCAGCTCACGCGCGGCCTTGTTGGTGAACGTGATCGCAATCACCTGCCACGGGCGGGCGGGATTCATCGCGCACAGGTGCTCCGCGCGGGCGCGGTTCTCTGGCTTAGGATCGGTCAGGTATTCGGTCAGGAACAGAAGATCGTCCTCGGTCGCCCAGTCGGGCGCATAGGAATTGTCCAGTCCATCGCCGAACTTGAGAATGTTGATGATGCGGTTGATGAGCACGGTCGTCTTGCCGCTGCCTGCACCCGCCAGGATGAGCAGCGGACCCTCGGTCTGATAGACAGCCTCGCGCTGCTTGTCGTTTAACTTGGAAAAGCGCTGTTCGATGATCGCACGCCGGACAGCGGCATATTTCATATCAAATTTGGTCGGTTCCATAGGTTTCCTCGTTTCGTTTGAAGATACAGAAAATCAAATGCAGAGATAGTATATCATATTCGGGAAAAGAAAACAAATGTTCTATCCGGATTGCGTAAAAAAGTCGATCGGAGTATACTATAAAAAGAGGTGAGCACAATGACAGACAAACAGCGGCAGGAAACCTATGCGCAGATGCTTGTGCGGCTTTCGCGCTCGAATTTCCGCAGCCGCTTTCATTTGAAGGCGCAGGACAAGCAGTACATCCGCGAGAAGGGATGGAACACGGTTGCTGACCATGCGGCAGATTTCGTTTCCAAGCGGCTTGCACCGGCCGAACCGAAAAACGACGGCAAGCAGACCCCCATGCGCGGACATCCGGTGTTCATCGCGCAGCACGCTACCGCCTGCTGCTGCCGCGGCTGTCTGGCGAAATGGCATGGCATCCCGCAGGGCGTGCCGCTTTCGGCGGAGCAGCAGGTCTATATCGTTGGAATGCTGATGAGCTGGATGAGGAGAGAAATGGAAGATTGAGAATGGAGAATGGAAAATTAGCGTGAAGAGAACGTAATGTTTTACCCTTCTTCATGTCATTATATTTCATCATAAATGTAAACCGTAGGGTGCGACGACTCGGCGCACCATTTGTAAACCATCTGCACATGCTTAATCGTAGGGGCGCACAGTGTGCGCCCGCAGCGCGACTGGAGTCTGCGCAAGAAACGTTCAAGAACCGTTTGATTTGACGTTGCGCGGGAGCACAATGTGCTCCCCTACGGGGTAACGTGTATCAATCGTTAGATACGGTGCGCCGAGGTCGTCGCACCCTACGGTAAAGTTTATTGATAATTGTAGCCTGCAGGTGCCGTCCGCAGCCACCTACCAACGAGTTGCGCGACACTGTTATGTCGCGCCTGCGTAGATGAACCCGCCTGTGTAGCAGAACGAAATCTGACACTGCGTAGAGATAGAGAAATGGGCGCACATTGTGCGCTCCTACGGTAGAAAGAATCCTCTGCCGTTCTCCTTTTCGAAGCGGTCGCCGGTCTCTGGTCTGCGCCGGATTCGGAAACAAAGGGAAACGGGAGTTAAGAGGGTAGAAACCGCAGGTGTCTGCCCTCTTGCCCGCCGCCGCGGGTGCGGTGAACCGCCCAGTTGTCCGGACGGCGCCCGCTCCATATCCGATAGTAAACAATTTGATGAGGATTTGTATAGCGACAATAATCTTCATGATAAAAATCTACATTTCGTACAATCAATCTCTTGTCACAAACGACACGATTTGATAATATATAAAGTGTATTGCTGTTTTGCTTGCCAAATGACAAAACAGCATAATTGATTCTCTGCCGGGCGGCAGGGATAAGGAGGAAATTGAGGTTTCATGAGTAAGGTTGAGCAGTATATCACCAGCATTCCGGATTTCCCGAAGGAGGGCATTATCTTCCGGGATATTACCACCGTGCTGGGCGATGCGGACGGCTTCCATCTGGCGGTGGACGAGATGACTGCGCTGCTGGACGGCGTAGAGTTTGACGCGATCGCCGGTCTGGAATCCCGCGGATTCCTGTTCGGTGCACCGATGGCGTATAATCTGCATAAGGCATTCATTCCGATCCGCAAGCAGGGCAAGCTGCCGCGTGCAACGTCCCGCATGTCCTACGAGCTGGAGTACGGCATGGAGACCATCGAGGTACACCGCGATGACATCAAGCCGGGGATGAAGATCGTCGTTGTCGATGACCTGATCGCTACCGGCGGTACGCTTGAGGCGGCTGTCCACCTGTTGGAGCAGCTTGGCGCAAAGGTCGTCAAGGTTGTCTGCCTGCTGGAGCTGAAGGGTCTGCATGGACGCGACCGCATCAAAACCTGTCCGGCGGAGACGGTTGTCGCTTACGAGGGGAAGTAAGCAAGGGCAATACCGCATAATTGAACAAGAGTGATTAGCAAGTAAATTTTGCGGTGCTGCCCAAGACATTTCACAGTAATCAAGGCGAAAGCCTGAAAATTAAAAAGGGGGTTATTCGATGTTTGAACGTGTTTTCAAGCTATCGGAACACAAAACCACAGTCAAGACCGAGGTCATGGCCGGTATTACTACCTTTATGACCATGGCGTACATCCTTGCCGTAAACCCGAGCGTACTCGGCTCCACCGGTATGGATACCACCGCGGTATTGCTGGCAACCGCCCTGGCATCCTGCCTGGGCACGCTGTGCATGGCGTTTATGGCAAACCTGCCGTTCGCGCTCTCTGCCGGCATGGGTCTGAACGCCTTCATGGCGTACACCGTTGTTGCAGGCTATGGCTACAGCTGGCAGGTTGCGCTGCTGGCCGTATTCATTGAGGGCCTGATCTTCATCGTCCTGTCGCTGACCAATGTGCGTGAGGCCATCTTCAATGCCATTCCGCTGACGCTTAAAAAGGGCGTTTCGGTTGGTATCGGTCTGTTCATTGCCTTCATCGGTCTGCAGAACTCCGGTCTGTGCGTAGACTCTGCTACGCTGGTCGGCATCATCAGCTTCCCGGAGAATTTCCACACCGCAGGCATTTGCGCACTGCTGACGCTAATCGGTCTGTTCTTTACCGCAGTATTTTACACTCGCAAGATGAAGGGCGCCATCCTGTACGGCATTCTGCTGACCTGGATCCTCGGCATGCTCTGCCAGGTGACCGGCCTTTACGTTCCGACGCCGGACGCAGGCTTCTATTCCCTGTTCCCGAGCTGGGGCATGACCGATTTCTCCAAGCTGGGTCTGACCTTCGGCCAGTGCTTCAACGTGGATTTCAGCGCAGTCGGCATCGTAAACTTCATCGTTGTCATCTTCTCGTTCCTGTTCGTTGATATTTTCGATACTCTGGGCACGCTGATCGGTGTTGCCACCAAGGCGAAGATGCTCGATAAGGACGGCAAGCTGCCGGGCATCAAGCCCGCTCTGCTGGCAGACTCGATTGCAACCTCCGCAGGTGCAATTCTGGGTACTTCCACCACCACCACCTTTGTTGAGTCCGCATCCGGCGTTGCAGTCGGCGGCCGTACCGGCCTGACCGCTCTGGTTACCGGCATCCTGTTCCTTGTATCCACGCTGTTTGCACCGATCTTCACTGCCATTCCGTCCTTCGCAACCGCTCCGGCGCTGATCATGGTCGGCTTCCTGATGGTAGGCACCGTAACCGAGATCAACTTCGATCTGGACAACCTGACCGAGTCCATCCCGGCTTATCTCGCCATCATCGCTATGCCGCTGTTCTACAGCATCTCCGAGGGTATCTCTATGGGCGTTATCTCCTACGTTCTGCTGAATGTTGCAGCCGGCAAGGGCAAGAAGGTTGCTCCGCTGATGTACGTTCTGGCAGTACTGTTCGTACTCAAGTATATCTTCCTCTAATTCAGAAATCGTAAAGATTGCAGAAGGCTGCCGAAGCTCGCTTCGGCAGCTTTTTTGTGGCATGAAAATCATGGTAAATATCAGAGAAAATAAGCGAAAACAGCGGAGATTGCAGTTGAACGGTGTCGATACTTGACAGAAAACGTAGGAGTTGGTAAAATATAAAACGACTAAATTTGGGCAGTATACCCGTTTATCTTGTATCCAAAGGGAAGGAGGCAGCGAATATGACACAGCAGCGCAAAAAGTGCGGAAAAGGCGGCTTTACTCTTGTAGAGCTGGTGGTTACGCTGGTCATTCTGAGCATTCTGTTTGCCATCGCTGTACCGAGCCTTCTGGGGTATATCCATCTGTCGCAGTTCCGAAAGAATGAATCGTACGCTAAGACCATGTATCTGTCGGCAGAATCCGAGCTGACCTACCTTCGTACCGGCGGTGAATGGGAGTCATTCTGCAGCAAGGTGAAGAAGGAAGGCGTGCTGAATCAGTCGTTTGATGAGTCGGATGAGGACCGGAAAAAGCTGGTCGGCCGTATTTACGGCATTCGTCTGGATGCAGGCGAATACGCAGAAGGCGAGCTGTCGGGTGACGGCGCGCTCGTCGGTGCGCTTCTTTCGCAGGATACTTACGATAAAAGTGTGCTGAATGCTGCAATCTGCATCGAAATCGACGTGGAAAGCGGTCAGGTTTATTCAGTTTTCTACGGCACAAGCTGCAAGGGACTGTACTACGGATCGAATGAGGACAGCAAACCGGCGGATATGTCCGGCAGCTGGCTGGATATTGATTACAGCAAGCGCGACCGCGATACGCGCCGGGAAGAACGGCTGGGCTATTACTCTGTTCAGGATGCAGTCAATGCTGTCAGTCTGGATGCGACTAAGCTGAAGATCACCTCGATCAATCTGGTAAATGGTGAAACCCTGTCGCTGAACTGGTCGAGCAATGTGAAGGATCAGGATCTGGATAAGGTTTATTACGAGGTCAAGCTGTACAGCAGTGAGAATAAAGCACAGCTTCTGTCGATCAATATTCCGGGCAGAAATTTGAAAACGGGTTCGCAGTCGGTTGCGGTTACGACCGAGGACAATGCGACGAAGGATTATACCTTCCCCGTGGAATACGACCGTACCAACAAGCGGGCAACACTTGTGCTGGACGGTATGATGAATGCGAAGCTGTACGACCGGCTGGATAAGCTGTCCGCTGATAACAAAGCAGCCTTCCGGCAGAGCAGCGATACCAGCATCACGCGCTTCGGCGGCAGGCTGGAAACCCCGCTGAATGTTTACGCAGCCGTGCAGGTATTTCCGGACCCGAATGCAGAAAACACCGGCGGTGAGGAGTATCAAAAGAGTGACGCTATCGAATCCAATAAGGCGAACACGCTTTTCGGTGACGGCACCCGGTCGGATAACGGTCGGTGCGAGATCGAAACCTTCCGTCATCTGTCCAATATCCGTTATATGGATACGGCGGCGGCATTTGCCGTTACCGCGCGTTCGCTGGACTGGACGAGCGACAGTGTAAAGGTTTACGGTACGGCAGCCCGCGGCGCGCTTTCGGTCTCCGCCGGCAAGGATATCGGCTTCCCGAGTATTCCTGCGCTGCGCAGCAATCAGACACTGGACGGCACAGGCGGTCTGCTGAACCGCATTGCCGGCGTGTTTACCGGCGGGAATGTCATCAGTAATCTCAAGCTGGATGAGACCTCGATTGCCGATGACGCAGAATATCTTGGTCTGTTCCGGAAAAACGCAGGTACGATCTATAATCTGCGCCTGCTCAATCCGCAGGTGAAGATTGCCTCGGACAAGCTCAAGGGTGTCGGCGCAGTCTGCGGTTACAGCAATGGCTCTTTGAAGGGCGATAACGTGGACGGCACCCAAGCCAGGGTGGAGGCTGCGCTGACTTCGGCACAGGCGCAGGGCATCGGCGGTGTGGCCGGTGTGATTGAGGTCGGCGATTCTAAGTCGGTAACCAAGCTGTCTGCATCGGGTACCGTGACCGGTACGCTGCCGACCGGCGATACTGCGCGCGGTATCGGCGGTATTGCGGGCAGCCTGACAACAAACGGTGCCGCAGTCAAGACCCTGACCAACAGCGCCGCTGTAATGGGCAATCGTTCGGTTGGCGGCATTGCAGGCTATTTTTCCGGCAAGGATCAGGCCACGGGAAAAGATATGGCTGACTGCCAAAATGAGGGTCTGATTCTCAGCAGCACAGCCGCAGATGATCATTCGCTGGCAGGACATTATAACGGCGGCATTGTCGGCTACGCGCATAATGCGTCTCTTTCGGAATGCAGGAGCCGTGCCGGATATGCGGACGGCTACACCTATAAGCAGGAGGATAGAGACAAGCTGCGCGGCAGATATGTCGGCGGTATTGTCGGCTACGGCGAGCAAAGTGTGCTGTATGACTGCGAGACCGAGGCAAACGGCTACGTTCTCGGCAGCGAGTATGTCGGCGGCATCATCGGTGCGCTGAATCAGTCTGATACGCAGACGGCACTGCTCAGTGAAAACGGCACCAGAACAACCGTTAACGCAAGCTATGTCATCGGCAATTCGTATGTCGGCGGCATCATCGGTGAGAATAAAGGCGGTTCGACGATCAAAAACTGCGTCAACACAGGTGTCGCTGCGGGATACAATGCGTATATCGGCGGTATTTGCGGTGCAAATGAGAACAAGGCGGCCATCATAAACTGTGCAAGCTATGTTTCGGACACCAATAATGCGATCTACAGGCGTGTAACGGACTGGGGAGCTGTCGGCAGCTATGCGGGCGGTCTGACCGGCTACAACAGCGGCACGATCACCTTCAGCGACAAGGATAACGCAGTCTCCAACCGGAGTGTGGCGGGTATCGTTGTCGGCAGGCACTATGTCGGCGGTCTGGTCGGCTATAACGACACGGACGGCACGATTGACATCAATTACACGCTCATCGGCGGCCGTGTTGCCGCAACCGGAGATTGTGTCGGCGGTCTGGTCGGTCTGAATGCTTCGACAAAGCTGCTCGAGAAGAAGCTGACCATCAAGCCGAGCAGTGTGCAGGGACGGTACTATGTCGGCGGTGCGATCGGTGCAAATGTGGTCAACCCGGGAGAGAATGTCACGGTCAGCGGTCTCAAGGTCGATAACAGCCTCGGCACGGTCACTGCAGAGGCATTCTGCGGCGGCCTGATCGGCTATCAGCGCACCTACACGGAGAAAGACCGGGAAAGCGGAACGCTGTATGCGCTTCTGCCGGGCATCGCGGCAAACAACAGCAATGTACCGGGAACGGTCACGGCTTCTACCAATACGCATACCATCACCATCACAGCGGACGGCAACAGTGCAGGCAGGCTGTCTGCGGTTTCCAACAACATGACCATCCGCGCGTATGCGTATGCAGGCGGCATTATCGGCAGCTGTGAGCCGCAGACCCGAATGAAGGTGGAGCACTGCCTGAACGCAGGCGGCTTTGACCGTCCGGCAGAGGACACCTTCCCGGACAGCAAGCTGAAAATCGGTGTGGATATGGTATCTTATCTGCGGGCGCAGAAGTACATGGATGCCGCGAAGGCACTCTCCGATGAGCTGGGTGGCGGCGAGCTGCGTGTTTCCGTCATCGGCGGTGTGATCGGCGTCAACGGTGAGAATCATGTGATAGAGCACTGTGCCAGCAAGGGCACGATGAACGGTCTGAATGCCATGGGCGGCGTGGTCGGTCTGAACGAGGGCATCATCCGCGGCTGCACGCTCTCCGGCAGCATGGGCAGCGCAACGCAGGATTATATCGGCGGTATCGCGGGTCTGAATGTCGGCGGTAGGACGGCGGGCACGATTGAAAACTGCACGACCGAGAAAAACTGCACCGTCACCGGACGGAACACGGTCGGCGGCATCGTCGGCTATAATCTCAGCGGCGGCAGGATACAGAACAATACCAGCAGCGCCAATGTCAGCGGTGCTGGCCGTGTCGGCGGTATTGCGGGCGAAAACGGCGGTGCGATCACGCTTTCGAGCACACCGGCAGGAAAGCGCCGTGTCAACGGCAGCGGCAGCGGTGTCGGCGGCGTGATCGGCGTGAATACCGCAACCGGCACGCTCAGTCCGGCAAGCGGCAGCGCACAGGGCGATGTCATTGCCGCGGATGACAGGCTGACCGTGCGCGGCAGCAGTATGGTCGGCGGTATTGCCGGCATCAACCGCGGCACACTCGGCGGCACGAGCATCAACTGCCTGACCAATCAGGCGGCAGAGGTCCGCGCAGCGGCGGGCAGTGCAGGCGGCGTTGTCGGCGCGCAGGAGGGCGCAAAGGCTGTTCTGCGGTACGCGAAGAATCTCGGTCAGGTGACCGCAAATGTCGGTGCGGCAGGCGGCATTGTCGGCATGAACAGCGCGAGCAGCACGGTCGAGAACTGTATCGGCAACGGCAGCGTCACCAGTAACGACGGCTATGCAGGCGGCGTTGCCAGCGAAAACTACGGTACGATCAGGAGCTGCAGCGTCGGCACGGATAACAGGGTAACGCTCATCACCCGCAACAAGACTGCGGCAGGCGCGATCTGTGCGGTAAACTACAAGGGTGGTACGGTTCAGGGAGCGGTACTCGGCGATCATATCACGATTTCCGGCAGTGCATTCATTCTGGGTGCTGTTGTCGGAGACAACAGCGGTACGGTCACGGAAACCGAGGTTTCGCAGCAGCCGACATACAGCGTTTCCGCAAGCACGCTGCAGGTCGGCGGTGCAGTCGGCATCAATCGAGCGGGCGGTACGATCAGCAAGGTGAAGGTCACCTCGGATTTCGAGAAATTCACGAAGTATATCTATCTCGGCGGTGTAGTCGGTCAGAATAATGCAAGCGGCAAGGTAACCGAATGCACTTACTCCGGCACGATCGACGAAGGAAAGAGCGCGGTCGGCAACTGCTACGGCGGCATTGCCGGACTGAACGGCGGTCTGCTGCAGGGCAGCACCGTTTCCGGACTGACGCTGACGGCGGACGGTGTGTACACCGCAACCTCCACCAGCTCGGCGGCAGAGAAGGAACGCCTGTCCTCGCATATCGGCGGCATTGCAGGCAAGAATGATGCGACCGGCATCATCGAGCAGTGCTACATAGACAATACCGGAACCGGCACGATCACGGTCAAAAACGGCATGGTCGGCGGTGTGACCGGCTATAACAAGGGCACGATCACCATGTCCGGCGATAAGAGCACCGAAACGCTGATGAAAAACGTCACCAAGGTGAGCGACCTGCTGTCCAATGCCAAGGCGCAAAACCTTTCTGCGGATTCCACCTGGGTAAAGTGGGCAGACCGGACGGATGTGGAAAAGCTGTCCTACAACGGCGGCAGCAAGAGCGTAGCGGCAGACCGCACCATGCAGATCATCGTATCGAGCAACGGCAACCTCGGCGGCGTGGCGGGCTACAACGCGCCGACCGGTGAGCTGAATCGCTGCGTCAGCGGCAGCTGGCTGCTGGTCAACAAGTCGGACGGCATCGGTGTCGGCACCGGCGGTATTGTCGGCATGAACGAGAGCGAAAAGGACTTGTCCTATCTGCTCAATCAGGCGTTTGTCGGCCGTCAGCGGAGCAGTAACGCGACCAACCGTTTTGCAGGCGGCATTATCGGTACGCAGTCGAATAAGACCACCACGGATTGGATGATCCGGAATTGTGTCAATTATGGTACTGTTTATGGCTATCACTCGAATTATTCGGGCGGTATTGTCGGTCAGTGGACGAATAACGGCGGCATAATCGAAGGCTGTTATAACTATGGCAATCTGCAGACCACCTTTAAGGCGGATTGGGTAGGTGCTTCGGGCGGTATTGTAGCACAGCTGTATCATGCGGCCTCCGATCAGGATTTTGATATTATCAGCTGTCAGAACCACGGCAGCGTTTACAGCTGCAATGGTGAGAGTAAGGAAAACGGTGCGAATGACAGTGCCGGCATTCTTGGCAATATTACGGCGTATGAAGCGACTAAAGCTGGAGATGGACAGAAGTATACGATCAACGTGGTAGACTGCGTGAACGCACCCGGTGTGAAAATTTACGCAGGCTCGATGGCTTCCGGTATCGTCGGCTTCTTCTCTACGGATAATGTGCTGTCGAAAAGCTATAACGATGCACGGTATTCCATCGGTATTTCGACCGAAAATATTGTGCTGAACATTGATCGCTGCCGCAACTATGCGGAAAAGCTGGTGGGTAATCCGTTTTCTGCAGGCATTATGGGTGATCGCTACGAGCGCAATGGCAAGAGCGGCAGTTCTAAAATTGCCGCAGGCAATACCTACATACAAAATTGTTTTTCCGTCAGCCAGGATACAAACAAGGATTGGTCGATTGCTGCTTTTGGGAATGATTTTGGCCTGATATCGGATAAAAATAATGTGGGAAACAACTATTATTTTCATGATACCTGGGGTTTGACAAACGATGTAGGACATACGTTTCAGTATGGTTATCGAAGTGAATCGCGCAAGGCGTATTCGCGTATGATTGCCTTCGGTAATCTGAGTATCGAAGGCAAATGGAAAGATAAGACCTTTGCGGCGATTGCAGGTCCGAATCTGGATTCTGTGGATACGGACAATAATCAGCTGTACTACAACATGACAAACGACAACACAACGATTGACGATAATGGTATCATTCGTACTTCGGGTGGAATCACCGGACGTGTTTTGTTTGTTATGCCGGATTCTCCGACCTATCGAACGATTTCGCAGACGACAGGCAACAATCAATCGTGGCTGCGGCCGAATATCTACCGCGTGAATGGCTTGTTTAATCAGAACGGCAAGCTGCTTGACGAGTACGTCCGCACCAACTACCGCGATATGGAGCACAGCAAGACGGCATCCGGTGCACTGGACGACTCCTTTGACGTTTCGCTCCGGCAGAACGATGACGGTGCCTTCAACGTCTCCATTACGGACGACGACCGCCCGCTGTACTATGAGGGCAGGGTGTTCGTTAACGGCGAGGAGGTGCTGTCCAATCTGCGCTTCATCCCGAATCAAAAGGGACAGGGCCAGTGGGACCCGAAGCTGAACGGCACACAGGCGTACGGCTCCGGTACGACCACCGGTACGTTCCAGCTGCCGGCAAGCCTTGCGGCAGACACAGCAGGCAAGACCATTACATTGTCGGTGCGTGCTGTCAGTCTGTTTGAGGATACCGCGCCTTCTGCATGGAAAACTGCGGCGACGCAGGATGTGTCGGTGCTGCCGACACCGGATGTCAATATCCGACTGGTGAGCCATTGGAACAATGGCGCTAAATACCAGATCTCGCTGAAAAACCTTGCGGATTATGCGGTATTCAGCAACTGGAAGGTCACCTTCAGGCTTGGCTCGCAGACCGTGACCATTGATCAGAACAACCATACCGCCGAGATCAGCGGCGATGATTTGAAGGAGCTGATCGTCACGGCAGCGGCAGGCATTACGAACGGCATTCAGCCGGCCTCCGTGACGGATACCATCCCGACCGACACGCCGAAGTACAAGCCGGACGGCAGTATTAACAAGCTGTCGGTATCGTACTCGGGCAGTACGGTGGATGATTGCACGGTCACGGCTGCACTGACGGTCAACGAGCCGCAGATGGAAACACCGCCGATTTACCGTATCGAGGTGCTCGGCACGGTTGGCACAAATGAGTATGTGTTTGCGTATGAGGATGTGCTGACCTCGGCGGGCAACACGGTTACGGCAAACTTCCGCGACCTGCCGAAGGAGTATTTCGCGGAGAATGTCACAAATCGTCGGGTGCGTGCATGGTACGCCGCCTCCGGTCTGGGACCGGTTTACACCTATGGCGATACCCGGCAGGCCGGCGATGCGTCCGCTACGCTGCGGACTTACAGCGCGGAGGGCGTTCAGCAGCAGGACAAGACCATTTACAGCCATGTTCTTGGCCATGCGAATGACTTTGCAAACTACATTAGAACCGCGGCGCTGAACATCAAGCCGCTGGCAGCACCGGAGCTGAACGACCCGGTACTGATACCGGAAGATAACGGCAGTATCAGCTACCGGTTCTCGTGGACGCAGTCCGGGCAGGGGACTGCAGTGCCGCACTACAGCGTCAAGCTGACCGGCATTACTGCGGCAGGCGCAAGAATCGGCATTCCGGCCAACGAGGTTTACGGTACGCAGGAGAATCCGAATACTTCCCAATCGTTCACCATCAGCGCGGACGACTGGCAGTACGCCGAGGTTGAGCTGATCGTTACCCGTCTGGGACAGGAATACGGCGAGGTTGGCCTGAGTACGACGAAGAAGTACGCTGTCAAGCAGCGCCTCGAGCGTCCGGGACAGCCATTGGTAATCAACCCGGATACCAACGAGCTGGAATACACCATCGGCTGGAGTGCTATCGGCAGCGAAAACGGCTGTGCAGGCTATCAGATTTATGTGCAGCCGGAGGGCGAAACGGCCGCTGCCCTGGGTGAGCTTGTGCCCGTCAGGGGCGGCACCTGCTCGGTAAGCCGCAGTCTGGAGTCTTACGCCGGCAAGACCATCGACCTCTATCTGGTGGCGGTGGCTGCTGATGATTCCGGCTACGCGGACAGCCCGAACGGTATCGTGTACACGATGACCGTGCCGATGCGTCTGAATACGCCGAGCGTCAAGTGGTCGTACAACTGGAATGCGACAGCAAACAACCCGATTCCGGCGGCCGACTTCCGAAGCGGCGGCCTGCAGGTCACCGTTACGCCGGAGAATGAGGCCAGTGTACCGCCCGGCGGCAGCACCTATCTGCTGCGGGCAAAAATCACCGGGACGGACGGCACAACAGTAACTTACCCCGTTTCTGCAATGAGCGAAAGCGGCGGCAGCTACGTCTGCAGCCTGACCGATCTGGATACGAAATACGCAGGCTGTTCTGTACGGTTTGAGGCCCGTATCTCGCAATCCGCCGGACAGGTAAGCTCGGCCTGGGTATCGAGCGGCGATGTGGTATTCCCGCGTGTGAAGCTGGAAGCACCGAGCGCGTCGCTGGCAAACGTGAATGAGGCGCTTGCGGTCAGCTATGGCCCGATGAATCGTCTTATCAACACGGCAGAGTGGGCTGCACAGCTTACCGCGCTCTCGTGGGACGAGGTGGCAGACGCTGACCGGTATCGGATTGAATTGACCGATAAGGACGATAAATCCACGACTGTTACCGTCGATATGAGCGGGAACCTGCCGGAGATTATCATAAATGGTCAAAATGCGTTTGCAGTTGCAGGGGATGACTGGTATACTGTAAAACAGGGCAGTGCGGTCAACGGCAGATACAGCCTTATCAATGGCAGCATTCGTTATTACAGCTATCAGCCGGATATCATGCTGCAGGTGAAGGACGGCACATTTACCTTGAAGCTGCCTAACATTTTCTCCGTGGTAACGCACGAGAATCAGACCCTGCAGCTGACGAATGGTATACAGATCAGCAGGGTAACTGTCATTGCGGACAGCAAGAGCGACCGTTATACGGAATCCGATCCTGCTGAGCGCAGATTTTAGTTACGAAGGGAGGCGGCAGACATGAAGCGGATACGTCAGGGATGGAACACCCTGCGGCGCAGCAGGCGAAGCGGTGTTTCGCTGATCGTAGCACTTTGTGCTGTCGCCGTCCTGATCGGGCTTTCGCTCAGTATCGTGTATTCCTCATCCATGCTGCTCTCGCGGGCCAACCGCAAGATCGGCAGGGAACGCTGTTATCAGCTGGCGCAGTCCTTTGCACAGGTGCTGGACAGCGAACTGCAGGAATACAAAACAATAAAGTCGGAATTGGATACCAATTTTGCGCCGGAAGGCTGTTTCTACCGTGAAGTGAACAACATTTTAGCGGAAGATACGGGATTGGGTATTTACGATCCGGACCGTTCGGATGAAACCACTGCCTGCTATAATGCGGGTTCGACCGAGGATAATTACGGCAGGATTACGATTCTGCTCCGTGATGTTACCGATGTGCAGGATCCGATCACAGGCGATACCTTTGCATACGATGCTCGGAACGAGGGCACCGAAAAGGCAGAGCAGACAACCTTTAACAGACATCAGGTTTGGGTGGGCGTCAAGGCGGAAAAGGGAGCGGACAGCTACATGTACACCATAGAATACCGCCGAAAGGACAGTTTTCAGCCAATCTACACATGGAAAGGGGAAGACGGCGTCAGCGGACAGTTCCCGGTCTACTGGGTAAACGGCCGCTTTTGCCGAAGTGCCAACGGCGAGGAGCCGGTAGAACCCAAGGTCATTGGTGAGGGCAAGGATGCCCGCACGGAGCATGTGGAGATCAGCTATACCTATGATATCAACAATCCGACGTACAGCCGATACGAACCCATTCACAAGCCGGCAGCCCGGACAACCGGAGGTGCAGCCGATGAATAGACTGATTCGCGTGCTGCGCGACCGCCGGGGCGAATCCATGGTGGAAATTCTGGTTTCCACGGTGGTGTTCATGCTGCTGCTGGGCGCGCTGAACGGCGCAGTCGGCTTTGCCTCAAATGCGCAGCGCAAGTCGGAGCAGCTCCGCAGGGACGCGACCGAATTGCAGGAAAGCGTGCGCGGGAATGCAGAAGTCGCGGACGGCGAAGCTGCCGCGTACAATTTTAAGGTGACGACGTCGAACGGCGAAGATACCGATATTGACGCCTTCCACGTAAAGGTAAAAAAGCAGACCGTAAACGCCAAAACCGAGAACGGCAAAACCGTGCCCTTCTACCGGTTTGCGAAGGGAGAGTGACGTCATGAAACGCATTCGCTCAATCCTGCGCGGCCGGGAAGGCATGACGCTGGTGGAGCTTGTGGTCGGCGCCGGACTGCTGTGTCTGGTCATCGGCATATTCAGCGCGTCGCTGCGGCCGGCGGCCGGGGTATCGCGCCGCACGCAGGAGCTGAACAGCGCCGAGCTGATCGCGGACGACCTGCTCGAAACCGTGCGCAGCAAGGTGGAGACCGCCACGGATTACATCAAATGCTACGACAGCGGCACGGATGTGACGAATAAAACCGGCTCGTCCGAAGGCTCGGCGATCGAGTTTGGCTATGAGACCGAACAGGGATATAACGCGGCGGAGCTGCTGACGGTAGACGGCTGCGGACCAACCAAAATCGTGATTGCCGATAAGGTCTCCGGTGAGCAGCCTCGGGTGGAAAAGGGTTATCTTGTCGAGCGCTATTATAAAGATGGCTACAGTCAGGATGCGGACGGCAATCCCATTGCCCGAGCCATGACGAAAACCTACGCAGAGGGCTTTTATATGGGTCTCCGCGCCGGACTGCATTTCAAAATCGACGAAGCAAAGCACACCGTTACCGCCACCGTGACAATTTACCGCGATAAGGATTTGACCGATAAAATCTATTCGGATTCGCTCATTATCGACCTGCGGTACGATATTCCGGTGAAAACCGAGGTAACGGCAAAGCAAAAAACGACCACCGACATAGAAACCGGCGGTTAATCAATCATTATATTACATCACGCTATATTGTAGGGCGGGGTGACCTCACCCCGCCGTGGTAAGCCTGAACGCTTTATTTAGATGCGGCGGGCTGGGGTCAGCCCGCCCTACATGAAAGCTGCAAAGGAAGAATGAGTATCATCGCAAAAACTTTTTTGCGGCTATCACCACAATACATTGTGTAACTCTGCGGAGCACCGCCGCAGCTTACAGAGATAGAAAAACAAAAATGAAATTGGAGGAATAAGATCATGATGGAAAAAATGATCGCGCTGCAGCAGAAGCGCCGCAGCAAGAAGGGCGGCTTTACGCTGGTAGAGCTGATCGTAGTTCTGGTTATTCTGGCAATTCTGGCAGCGCTGCTGATTCCGGCGCTGACTGGTTATATTGATAAGGTGAAGGAGAAGTCTCTGGTTGCTGAAACCCGTCAGGTTGTAATGGCTGCTCAGACTTTGTACGATGAGTCGTATGGTACGATTAAGCAGGGTGCTAAGGCACCGACTTTCGGTGATACGGCTGCTAATGCTACTAGCACCGCGGGTCCGGTTATTGCAAAGAAGGACGTTGCTGATCTGGCAGAAGTAACTCCTGCTAATATCACTACTATCACAGCTGGTACTGACAATAAGATTAACAAAGTAGAGTATACTCGCAACGGTAAGACCTGCACTTATGATGGCTCTACTTACAAAGTTGATAAAGCTAAGTAATCATGTCTAACCGCACCGAACGCCACGGACCGACTGCGCCGATTAAATACGGCGCGGTAAGCTGGTGGCTGACGGTGGTGATCTGATTCATACCGCTGTAACGATGCGGAACGCAGTAACGGTGCCTGCGTTCGGCTTGCGGACGGTATGGCGGGTCACAGCCCCTTAACGTTTAAGTGGCTGTGACCTGTCATGCGGTTTTTGCATGGTAGATTCTATTTGTAAAAAATCATTTCAAACCAACCCAAACGAGGAGGAAACCAATGCTTTACATCGCCTATGCTGTATTATGGCTGTTACGGTTCGCATTGGGCGCATGCGTATTCAGCTTTCTCGGTGTGGTGGTATGGCGCCTGCCGCGCAGAGAGAGCGTGGTGAAGGGACGCAGTCACTGTCCGGTGTGCGGGCGCACGCTGTCGGCGGCGGAGCTGATCCCGTGCCTGAGTTATCTCCTGCAGGGCGGCAAATGCCGCGGCTGCGGTGCAAAAATCCCCGCAAGGGATTTCTGGATCGAGGTGCTCGGCGGCTTGTGCTCCTGTGCCTGCGCATACGCCTTCGGCGGCGAGACCGCACAGGCGGCGCTGGCGTTCGCCGTGCTCGGTATTCTGACGGTCGTGGCGCTCATGGACATGGACACGCTTGAAATCTACGACCGGTTTCCGGTGCTGCTGTTTGTCTGCGGCATCGCTGCGCACATACTTATCCCCAGCTTGGGGATAAAATCGCGGCTGATCGGCTGCGTGATCGTCAGCGTACCGATGCTGCTTCTGGCGCTTATCGTGCCCGGCGGCTTCGGCGGCGGTGATATCAAGCTGATGTTCGGCGCGGGCTTTTTCCTCGGCGCAAAGCTGACGGTCGTTGCCGCGTTTATCGGCATTCTGCTCGGCGGCGGCTTCGGCGCGCTGCTGCTCGCCCAAAAGAAGGCAAACCGGAAAAGCCAGTTCGCATTCGGTCCGTTTTTGTGCATCGGCATTGCGATCGCCATGTTTTTCGGAGAAACGATCGCGGACTGGTATATGGGATTATTGTAATGAATGGAGAGGAGGGTCAGCATGGCTGCATCCAACAACCACAGGCTGACCGTCACGGTCAAACCGAACAGCGGTCACACGCTGTTCCGCTACACGGCAAAGGACATAGACGGAAAGGTAGTCCGCGGCGCAATGGAAGCTGCGGACTATGACACGTTGTATACCCAATTACTCGCTCAGGGGCTGTATCTGCAGAGTGCGACCCGCCGCGGTGCAGGCCGCAAGCCGCGCACGCTGCGTCCGCAGGAGCTGAGCGACCTGTGCCGTCAGCTGTCCACGCTGCTGGCTTCGGGCGTCAGTCTGGTGCGCGCGCTGACGATCATCTCGCAGGATGAGGGCATCAGCGCGGGTCTGCGCCGCATTTACGAGAGTGTGCTGGGTGAAGTCCGGAAAGGCTCGAGCCTTTCTGCCGTACTCGAGGCGCAGCAGGTGTTCCCAACGCTCATGCTCGGCATGATCCGCGCAGGCGAGGGCAGCGGCAAGCTGGATCAGGTCGCGGAGCGGCTCGCCATCCATTACGAGAAGGCGCACCAGATGAACCAGCAGGTCAAGTCGGCGCTCATGTACCCGATGATCCTTGCGATTCTGGCGGTCGCGGTCGTTATCGTTATCGTAACCTTCGTGCTGCCGCAGTTCAGCGATCTGTTCTCCACAATGGATTCGCTGCCGGGCGTTACGCTGGCGCTGATGGCGTTTTCCAATTTTATGGTTACCAAATGGTATCTGATGATACTGGGTGTCGCGGCAGCGGTCATGGTTATCCGCACGCTGCTGCGCATTCCGGCCGTCCGGCTGGAAATGGACCGACGCAAGCTCAAAATACCGGTTTTCGGTCCGCTCAATCAGGTTATCTGCACGGCGCGGTTCGCGCGAACCATCAGCAGCCTGTACTCGAGCGGTCTGCCAATCGTCACTGCGCTGCAGACCGCCCGTGATACCATCGGCAACGCCTACATCGTTTCGCAGTTCGATGATGTGCTCGTGCAGGTGCGTTCGGGCGTCAGCCTGTCCGCCGCCCTCGAGACCGTAGACGGCTTTCAGCGCAAGCTGTGCAGCAGCATTGCAGTTGGCGAGGAGACCGGACGACTGGACTCCATGCTGGATTCCATCGCGGATTCGATGGAGTACGATGCACAGCAGGCGAGCAAGCGCATGATGACCATTCTGGAGCCGATGCTGATCGTGCTGATGGCGTTCGTGGTCGGCTTTATCATTATCGCAGTCATGTCGCCGATCATCGGCTCGTACAGTGCGATTGAGAGTTCGGGGAACGTATAATCTCGGAAACGTGTAAACCTCACAAAAAGGGGAGAAATGAGAATGAACACAACCGTTTTGGCGCTGCAGGAGGAGCAGGTGCTTGTCGCGGTCGGCAAGTCCGGCGCGCAGCCTTCCGTGCAGGCGCTTTACAGTGCCCCCGCACACGGCGGCGGCATGGAAAACTGGGAGAAGGCGATAGGCGCACTCTGGCAGCAGCACAGGCTGCCGACCCGCGGCATCACGCTTGTCCTGCCGGATGAGGCGGTTGCCACCAAGACTATCACTGCACCGAGCATGCCGGTAAACAAGCTGGAGGAGCTTGTGCGGCACGAAATGCGTCCGCGGGAGGATCAGCTTGCGGCGGCGGACTATGTGCCGCTCGGCACAGATGCCGAAGGCCGTCAGCAGCTGTTCTGCGCTGCCTGCCGCAAGGAAACGATGGAGGAATACCTTGCAATGACCGACCGGCTCGGCCTGCGCCTGCAGAGCGTTACCGTTACTATGGCAGGACGGCTCAAGCTCCTGCATGCCATGCAGTCCATGCAGGGCAAGACCTGTATCTGGCTGTGCTTTGAGGGCAGCAGCGTGCTTTCGCTGCTGGTCGAGAACGGCGAGTACCGTTATTCCAGCCGCAGCCGTATTTTCAGTGAGCCGGGCACGGTGGATTTCGGCACCGAGATGACGAGAAACGTTTCCGGCACCATGCAGTTCCACACGGCAAGCCGCTCGGGCGGCACGCTGACCGATGTGTATTACGCCGGCTGCTCGGATGATGATTTCGAGGTGTGTCTGGCGGGTATCCGCGGTCTGGGTCTGAAAGTGAGCCGTCTGCCCGAATGTCGTGCGTTCCGCGCTCTGCCGAACGGCGAGCGGCTGGACGACTGGCTCGGCTGTGCCGAGACTTTGATTCGAACCGTACTTCGTGCAAACAAGGAGCTGGATCTGCTCCGCAGCTGTCGGCGTTTGTCACGCGGCAGCAAAGGGCAGACCGGCCTGCTGCACAGCTTCTACACACCGATTGCGGTGTGTCTGGTGGTGTGCGCTGCGGTCTGGTGTGTGTTCCTGCAGATGAACAGCAGCCTGAGCCACAGGACCGACGACATCAACGACTGGCTGAACGATCCGACCGTGATCGAGCAGTACAACGAGGCTGCCGAAAAGCAGCAGCGCAATGACAATCTGGTGCAGGGACTGCAGCAGGTGCGCAATCTGACGGACGCGCTTGCCACCTATCCGCAGGTGGACAGCGCCCTGATGAGCAAGATCGGCGCGGCAGGCGGTGCTCAGGTCAGCATGGTGCTGACCGGCTATGATGCGGCTACCGGCGCGCTGCAGTTCGATGCACAGAGCGGCAGCGTTATCGACATTCCGAGCTATGTGCTCAAGCTGCAGAAAACCGGCCTGTTCCGCAAGGTGGACTACACCGGCTATACCTATGAGGACGGCGTGTACGTCCTTAGCCTGAACTGTATCCTGCTGGGAGAGGAGGCAGCCGAATGAACATCGTTGTAACCGAACGTGATAAAAAGCTGCTCCGGCTGGTGGCCTGTCTGGCGATAATCGTCATTTTCGGCATGTATCTCATCCGTCCTGCGATGGAAAATCACGAAACGCTGCAGAACGAGTATGACGCCGCCGAACAGAAGCAGCAGGAATATCAGACGCAGATTGCCGCACTCGCGACGATTGACGACATTATCGCGCAGAATGAAGCGGCGCTGAACACGGCAAGCGAAAAATACTACAAGAGCGATCTGGAAACCCGTCAGATGGACGATATCATCACGGGTATCGCGCTCGAGAACGGGCTGTTTCCGCAGTCGCTGACGCTGACGGAAGCCGCTCCGGGTGCGGTCAGCGCGTATCTCGCCGAGCAGGAAGCTGCGCAGACGGACGGCAGTGCGGACACCTCGTCCGATGCGGAATCCGCCGATTCGACCGACGATTCGACCGACGATACATCGGCAACGCTGATACAGCCGGTCAACTACGTTTATATCGGCACTGCGACTATCTCGGCGCAGGGCGCTGTAACCCAGTGGCTGAACTTCCTCGATGAGGTGGAGCACAGGTACAAGGGTCTGCGTGTGACCAATTTCAGTATTGCAGACTATGATTATGTGGCAAACAACACGCAGGCGGTCAGCACCAATCTGATCACCGGCACGCTGGAGATCTACATGTGTGTCAGCGACAAGGAGGCAGACGCATGAAAACCAATTTGCGTATCGGCGAAGTGCTGATGGAGCGCAATTACATCACGCAGGAGCAGATGGAGCAGGCGCTCGCCTACCAGAAGGAGCACCGTGAAAAGCGAGTCGGTCAGATCCTGATCGAGCTGGGCTTTGTCACCGAGGCGCAGGTGCTCGAGGCACTGGCTGCCCGTCTGGGACTGGAGATCGTGAGCATTGGACAGATGCAGGTCGATCTGACCGCTGTCCGCATGATTCCGCGTGAGCTGGCGGAAAAGCAGAACCTGCTTGCGGTCGGCTTTGCGGACAAGAGCCTTGAGGTCGTGACGAACGATCCGCTCAACTACTTTGCCTTTGAGGAAGTGCGCCAGCTGACCGGCTGTCAGGTGGTCATCCGCCTGAGCGAAATGGGTCCGCTGCAGAGCGCAATTCGCTACTATTACGCCGAGGTCGGTGCACAGCAGGCGGCACAGACCGCCAACGAGGACTTTGCAGAGCGCAATGTGGAGATGCTGCAGGTCGAAGAGAGCGAAAGCGGCGATCCGGAAGCGCCGATCGTCAAGCTGCTCAACAGCCTGCTCGACCGTGCCATCAGCACCGGCGCAAGCGACGTGCATATTGAGCCGTTTGAGGGCAGCACGCGCGTGCGCATGCGTATCGACGGCACGATCGTTGATTATGTAACGCTGCAGCGCAGTGTGCACCAGCCGCTGATCGCGCGAATCAAGATCATGGCGAATCTCGATATTGCCGAGCGCCGTCTGCCGCAGGACGGTCATTTCCGTATCCGTGTGGGACAGAGCGAGTACGTCAACATCCGTGTATCGCTGCTGCCGACCGTGTTCGGAGAAAAGGCCGTGCTGCGAATTCTGGCAACGGCGGGTCAGGTCGATTACGCCAGCCACTTCGGCATGGATGACGAAAGCTATGCAAGGTTCCTGCCTATGCTGAACTCACCGAACGGCATTATTTATATCACCGGTCCTACCGGTTCGGGTAAGTCCACCACACTGTACATGGTGCTCGAGTACCTGTCGCACCGGCAGGTGAATATCTCCACAGTTGAGGATCCGGTGGAGAAGAACGTGCCGAGCATCAACCAGACGCAGGTCAATCCGGTTGCCGGACTGACGTTTGAGTCCGGTCTGCGCGCGCTGCTGCGTCAGGACCCGGATATCATCATGGTCGGTGAGACCCGTGACGGCGAAACCGCCGGTATTTCGGTTCGTGCGGCCATCACCGGTCATCTGGTGCTGAGTACGCTGCATACCAACGATGCGGTCTCGAGCATCGTCCGTCTGGCCGATATGGGCATCGACCACTATCTGATCGCAAATTCGCTGGTCGGTCTGGTCGCGCAGCGACTGATGCGCAAGGTGTGTCCGCACTGCGGCAGAGAGGTCGCAGTTACGCCGCAGGAGCAGGCGCTGCTCGGCAAGGATATCACGACCATCAAGCGCGGCACAGGCTGTACGCACTGCAACGGCACCGGCTACCGTGGCCGTATTGCCGTGCATGAGATCGTCGCGATCGACCGCAATATCCGCCGCATGATCAGCCGCGGCGCCGAAACCGAGGAGATCGAGGCCTACGCGCGGGAACAGCAGGGCATGCGCAGCCTGAAGGAAAAGGGTCTGGAACTGGTAAAACAGGGTGTTACTACACCGGAGGAGCTGCTCAGGATCGCGTATTACGCATAACCGGAAACCGCTCTGTATCTTTTGATACAGAGCGGTTTTAACGATTATAAGCAGAATTACAGAACAAAATCCGCATAAATGAACGTTCGTTCACTGTTGATTGGCTCCCCGAAGCCGAAAACTTTTCCTTTACATTCTTATCTCAAGCGGGTATAATACCCCTTGATGGATGGCATTCCGCAGAGCGGAAGCTATACCTTGTCACAACATGTTTTTCAAATTTTTCCGACAGTGATTTTACGTTGCGTCACACCACAGAAAGCGGGTGACAGCATGAACATTGGCATTGTTGGAGCAGGAAAAGTCGGCTTTTCCTTCGGCAGACTGCTTGCCGAAAAAGGCGTGCGGATATCCGGCTATTACAGCCGCAATTCCGACAGCGCAAGAGAAGCCGCAGAATTTACAAATTCCGGACACTATACCGACCTGGGCAAACTCATCGAAGATAGTGACGCGATTTTCATCACCGTTCCGGATAATGCGATCACCGAGGTGTATCGGCAGGTCGCAGAATTTGAAATTCAGGACAAGTATATATGTCATTGCAGCGGCGCCTGCACAGCCGAGGAAGCATTTCCGGGTATTCACGCGCAGGGAGCCTATGCAATATCCATTCATCTGCTATTTCCGATCAGCAGCAAGTATAACTGCTGGCGGGAGCTGGCAGGTGCTTTTTTTTGCGTCGAGGGTGACGCGCAGGCGGTCGAGGTCTTTGTACCGCTGCTGCGCGGACTGGGGCTGCAGGTGCAGACCATTTCGCCGGAGAGCAAGGCGCAGTACCACCTCAGCTGTGCACTGGCAAGCAACTTTGTTTGCGCACTTGTGCAGCGCAGCGCAGAGCTGCTGGGCGGCTGCGGATTCTCCAAAACAGACGCACTGCACGCGCTTGCGCCGCTCATGCGGAGCAATCTGGCGCATGTGATCGAGCACGGTGCCGTCTCAGCGCTGACCGGACCCATTGAGCGCGGCGACACGCAGACCGTGCAAAAGCATCTGTCGTGCCTGACGGAACGAGACGACCGGCAGCTTTATGCGCTGCTGGGACTCGAACAGGTCAAAATGGCACAGGAAAAACATCCTGAGCAGGATTACGGCACGCTTGCCGCCCTGCTGAATAGGGAAAAGGAGCAGAACGAATGAAGAACACAGTGAGCACATTTCTCTCGATGAAGCAAAACGGCGAACGCCTCACCGAGATTACCAGCTACGATTACACGACCGCCAAGCTGGTGGAAAAAGCGGGCATCAACGCCATTCTGGTGGGCGATTCGCTCGGCATGACCATGATGGGTTATGACACGACCCTGCCGGTTACGATGGAGGACATGATCCACCACAGTGCCTGCGTCGTGCGCGCGTGCGAGAACACCATGGTCATCATGGATATGCCGTTTATGAGCTATCAGGCGTCGGTTTACGAAGCTGTGCGCAACGCAGGCCGGCTGATGAAGGAGGCGCGCGGACACGCGGTCAAGCTGGAGGGCGGCGCAGCCGTTGCCGAGCAGATTCGCGCCATTACGGATTCTGGCATTCCGGTGCAGGCACATATCGGTATGACGCCGCAGAGCGTCAACGTGTTCGGCGGCTTTAAGGTACAGGGCAAGGGCGAGGATGCGGCAAAGCGGCTGCTCGAGGATGCCTTCACCGTACAGGAGGCCGGTGCATTTTCGGTCGTACTCGAGTGCGTACCGCCCAAGCTGGCGGCGCTCATCTCGAAAAAGCTGACCATCCCGACCATCGGCATCGGCGCGGGCGCAGGCTGTGACGGACAGGTGCTGGTCTATCAGGACATGCTCGGCATGAACATGGACTTCACGCCCAAGTTCGCCAAGCAGTTCGACAATATCGGTGAGCGCATGGTGGATGCGTTCCGCACGTACATGAACGAGGTGCAGAACGGCACGTTCCCGACCGAAAAGCAGAGCTTTGTTAAGTCTGACTGCAGCGATGAATATCTCGCCAAACTTGACGCTGAATTTTAAGAGAAACAGGAGCATATACAATGAAAATCGCAACAACCATCGCAGAAGTACGCGCACAGGTGCGCGAGTGGAAACAGCAGGGTCTGACCGTCGGTCTGGTGCCGACCATGGGCTATCTGCATGAAGGACACGCCAGTCTGGTCAAAACGTCTGTGCAGCAGTGCGACCGCACGGTAGCGTCCGTGTTCCTCAATCCGACCCAGTTCGGCCCGGGTGAGGATCTGGAGACCTATCCGCGTGATTTCGAGCACGACTGTGCGCTGTTGACCGAGTGCGGATGTGACATGGTGTTCCATCCCGAGGTGTCCGAGATGTATCCGGACGGCTTTGCCACCTTTGTTGAGGTGCAGTCCGAAATGCCGCGTCAGCTGTGCGGCAAGACCCGTCCGATTCATTTCCGCGGCGTGTGCACGGTCGTTTCCAAGCTGTTCAACATCGTAACGCCGGATAAGGCGTTCTTCGGTCAGAAGGATGCTCAGCAGCTGGCGATCATCCGCCGCATGGTGCTCGACCTGTCCATGGGCATTGAGATCGTCGGCTGCCCGATCATCCGTGAGGCAGACGGGCTTGCCAAGTCCTCCCGTAATACCTATCTGAGCGCCGAGGAGCGCAAGGCGGCGCTCGTGCTGTCGCGCGCTGTAAAGCTCGGCCAGGAGCTGGTCCGGAACGGCGAGAAAAACGCGGATGCAATCGTCAATGCCATGCGTGCGCTTATCGAGCAGGAGCCGCTCGCGCGTATTGATTACGTTTCTGCAGTGGACGGCCTGACCATGCTGCCGGTGCATGAGATCAACGGCGGCGAACTGATCGCTATGGCGGTCTATATCGGCAAAACGCGCCTGATCGACAACTTTTCGGTGGAGGGATAAGTCATGACAGTACAGATGCTCAAGGGTAAAATCCACCGTGCAACGGTCAAGCAGGCCGAGCTGAACTACGTCGGCTCGATCACGGTTGATGCCGATCTGTTGGATGCGGCCGGCATTTATGAATACGAGAAGGTTGCCATCGTGGATATTGAGAACGGCAACCGCTTTGAGACCTATACCATCGCCGGTGAGCGCGGCAGCGGCATGATCTGCCTGAACGGCGCCGCAGCGCGCTGTGTCAGCGTCGGTGATAAGGTCATCCTGATGGCGTACGCGCAGCTGACGCCGGAGGAGGTCAGAAACGGCTATGCTCCGCAGGTCGTGTTCGTGGATGAGGAAAATAAGATCGTCCGCACCACCACCTATGAGAAGCATGGTCTGCTCAAGGATATGGCGTAATGAAAAAGGAGAACCCGGGTGGGTTCTCCTTTTTCATTGGTACAGAGCTGAGGATTAGAGTGAAGAGAGGTAAGGTGAAACGACGGCACAAGAAAATATTCGCAGGTGCCGTCTATCACAGAGACACTGTTGCGTCGCGCCTGCGGAGAGTAAACCGTATATGTAGTAGCAGGGTAGGCGAGAACTGCGTAGAGGTAGAGAAATGGGCGCACACTGTGCGCCCCTACGGAAGAAAAAATCCTTTGCCATTTCTCTTTTCGAAGCGGTCGCCGGTCTCTGGTCTGCGCCAGACTATCAAATAAAAGGAAACTGGAGTCCCAAGAGGATAGTACTCATCTAATCCACGCACGGCGTGGGAACAAGGTTTAGTGGCCTACGGGCAAACCTTGGTGTCTATCCTTTTGGAACCCCAGATAAGGGTTAGCACCCATTCCTTATGCGTAAGTAAGCAGATTAACCCTGAACCGACTCCATCTCCGCCGCAGAGGACTTGTCTGCGTTCTCCCGGAACAGCAGACCGAAAATACGGCGCACCAGCGGACCGGCTGCAAAGAACTGCCACAGCAGTGCCATCGGGAAGTTCATAACGGTGGTCTGTACCCAGATTGCAAAGAACTGTGCGTTATGGCTGTCCTTGAACAGCAGGGTGGCAAAGAAGCTCATGCACGGGCACATCAGCCATACGGATGCAGCTGAGATGGCAAGCATAATGCTGGTCTGGCTGGCTTCGCGCGGATTGACAAGGCGGAACGCGACCTTCATCGCCAGCTTGCCGACAAACACCAGCTCGAGCAGAATTGCGATAACAGTCATGATCGGCCACTCGTGGAATACCGCGAGGAATACCCAGTTCTGCATGGAACCGGTGTTCAGCACGATGTTGTACGCTACCATGCCGTATACCATGACAGAAGCCATGATAATGGTGTAAATAACGTCCTGAAATTTGTTTTTTGGCATTTTGTTTTCTCCTTTTTGTGTATGTGAAATATTTTTTGATAACGAATAGAAATGCAGCTGAACGCAAAAAAATAGGACGAAGTAAACTTTCGTCTACTTCGTCCTATGGACTACTTCAACTACCATTAATTATAAGTATCATACCATATTTTATGGGCGTTCGTCAAGACTAACTTGGTTATTGACAAGACTGTTCCCTGGGTGTATACTGTGTCTGTAAATGAGAACCCCCTCCCTCTGGGGAGGGGTATAGATAGGAGATGCGATATGAAACAACGGTTTCGGGTGGGCGGCATGAGCTGCGCGGCCTGCTCCGCCCATGTGGAGAAAAGCGTTTCGGCGGTGCCGGGTGTCAGCGGCGTGCAGGTAAATCTTCTCGCCGGCAGCATGGCGGTCGAGTACGACGAAAACGCGTGCGACGCACAGACGATTATAAAGGCGGTCGAGTCCGGCGGCTACACGGCTGCGGTGGACGACGGCAGGCAGACATCGGCTCCGGCGCAAAGCCCGCAGGCGGACGAGGCGCTGAAGGAAATGAAGACCCGTATTATCGTTTCGGCGATTTTCATGCTTGTCCTGATGTACTTCTCGATGGGCGAGATGGTCGGGCTGCCGCTGCCGTCCTATGCGGCAGGCATGGACGGCATGTTCAATCTGGCGCTTACGGAGCTGATCCTCACGCTGCCGATTGTCATTATCAACCGCAAATATTATATCAACGGCTTCAAAACGCTGCTGCATCGTGCCCCGACGATGGACGCGCTCATCGCCGTTGGCTCGGGTGCGGCGCTTGTGTACGGCATTTACGCGCTGATTCAAATCGCGCTCGCGCCCACGCCTGAGGCAGCCCACAGCTTTATGCACGACCTGTATTTTGAATCCGCAGGCATGATTTTGACGCTGGTAACGCTCGGCAAGTTCTTTGAGGCGCGTGCCAAGCGCAAGACCGGCGAAGCCATTGCGGCACTGATGGACCTGCGTCCGCAGACCGCCGAGGTCATCCGTGGCGGTCAGACCATGCAGCTGCCGATTGAGCAGGTGCAGGTTGGTGACCTCGTTATCGTGCGCGGCGGTCAGTCCGTGCCGGTTGACGGCGAGATTACCGAGGGCAGCGCCTATCTGGACGAAAGCGCCATCACCGGCGAGAGCATGCCGGTCGAAAAGCACGTCGGCGATACCGTAATCGGCGCTACCGTGTCCAAGAGCGGCTATGTTGTTATGAAGGCATTGCGTGTCGGCGACGATACGACCCTGAGCCAGATTATCCGTCTGGTAGAGGAGGCAGGCGCGTCTAAGGCGCCAATCGCCAAGCTGGCGGATAAGGTGGCAGGCGTGTTTGTGCCGGTCGTTATGGGGATTGCGCTCGTGACAGCGATCATCTGGCTGCTGGTCGGCGAAACGCCGAGCTTTGCGCTCACACGCGCGATTTCGGTTCTGGTCATCTCGTGCCCGTGCGCACTGGGACTGGCTACGCCGGTCGCTATCATGGTCGGCACAGGTGTCGGTGCGAAAAACGGCGTGCTGTTCCAGTCGGCGGAGGCGCTTGAGAATCTGCACAACGTAAACGCGGTCATCATGGACAAGACCGGTACCGTAACCGAAGGACGTCCGGTCGTAACCGACGTAAAATCCTTCGGCGTGGAGTCCGGTGACCTGCTCTCGCTGGCGCTGTCACTCGAGAGCCGCAGTGACCATCCGCTGGCGGATGCCATCGTGCGCTATGCCCGCGAAAAGAACGCGCAGGAGCGTTCAGTCACCGACTTTGAGATGATAGAGGGACAGGGTATTCGCGCAACTGTGGACGGCGTGCCGTGCTTTGCGGGCAACCGCCGGATGCTGCTCGCTAACGGACTGGCGCTGTCCGGCTCGATGCAGAAGCTGGGCGACGAGTTCGCCGCAGCAGGCAAAACGCCGCTGTTCTTTGCGGCAAACCGTCAGATTGTCGGTATTTTTGCGGTCGCTGATGTGCTCAAGCCGACCAGTAAGGCGGCAGTCGAAGCGCTGCGCAGTATGCACATCGACGTAACGCTGCTCACCGGCGACAACCAGAAAACCGCGCAGTCCATCGCGTCCGAGCTGGGCGTGACCGATGTGATCGCTGAGGTACTCCCGCAGGACAAGGAGCGTATCGTGCGCGAGAAGCAGGGCAAGGGCCGCAAGGTTGCTATGATTGGCGACGGCATCAATGATGCACCGGCGCTTGCGCGTGCCGATGTCGGCATTGCCATCGGCGCGGGCACGGATGTTGCGATTTCGTCTGCGGACGTTGTGCTGATGAAGAGCGACCTGATGGACGCAGTGGACGCCATCCGGCTGTCGCGCCGGACCATGCGCAACATTCGCCAGAACCTGTTCTGGGCGTTCTTCTACAACTGCATCGGCATTCCGATTGCGGCGGGTCTGCTGTGGGTGCCGTTCGGCATCAAGCTCAGTCCGATGATTGGCGCGGCGGCAATGAGCCTGTCGTCCGTCTGCGTGGTCTCAAACGCGCTGCGCCTGCGCTTTTTCAGCGCAACACCGAGAAAAACGGCGGGGACGCCTGCTGTTTTGCCCGTCAGCGACGAAAAGCCGCTCACGGCACATAAAAAGGAGGAAAATGTTATGGAAAAGACAATCAAGGTTGAGGGCATGATGTGTCAGCACTGCGTGGCACACGTCAAAAAGGCGCTCGAGGGTGCAGCAGCCGGCTGTAATGTTGCGGTCGATCTGGATGCAGGCAAGGCAGTCGTTTCGGGCAAAACGCTGCCGGAGGATGCCGTTCTGACCGCAGCCGTCACCGAGGCAGGCTATAAGGTGGTTGACATCAAATGATGGCAGATCGTAAAAAGGTCGAGCCGCTGCTCAGGACCGCGCGCGGGCAGATCGACGGCGTGCTCAAAATGATCGAGGACAACCGCTACTGCATAGATATTATGATGCAGCTGCAGGCGGTTGAATCGCTGGTGCATAAGGCGCAGAGAGAGGTTCTTCGCGGACACCTTTCCGGCTGCGTGCAGGATGCGTTTGAGACCGGAGATCAGAACGAACGCGAGCAGAAGATTGCAGAAATCATCAAGCTGCTGGATAAAGCGTAAGCGGAAGGACGTGCCCAAAGGCACGTCCTTCTTTCACCTGAAAATTGAAAATTTGTGTAGATTCATACAGTTCGCACAAAAATCACAAATGAATTTTGTGCGAAAATATGGAAAATAAAAGGAAACATTTCTGCTGAACTATGCTATAATTTGTGTGTAGCAGAAATTACCTGCTGCGCGGATGAACCAATCAGATTCCATGTGCCCGGAACAACCGGTTCATTCAGCTTAGACAACTTGATCTGTGCATCATGCGCCAAGGGCGTGTCTGTACAGAAAAAGGCACAGCCGGTGAAAGCCGGTGTCGCAAAGCCATGGGTCTACCCGGAGTAATTACTCCGCAGGACAGCCGGTTGCCGAACTGCAGAATTCACGCCTCCTTTGCGTCTGTATGCACGCAGAGGAGGTTTTTTGCATGAAAAAGAGAAATAACCGTTTTCTTGCCGGTACCCTCGCCGGATTGATGATGCTGACCATGCTGCCTGTTACCGCGCTTGCGGCGCAGGAAGGCGCGGACGGCGATGCTGTATCCGATACCTCGAATAATATTGTAAACGTGGTAAGCGACGGTGAAAACGGTCAGCAGGCTGTGAATAACAATGTAAATATTGCGGCAAACGGCGGCAACGAGAATACACAGAAATCCGCTGACGACAGCAGCGGTGACACCGAGAATGTACAGAAATCCGCTGACGACAGCAGCGGCGGCAGTGACGATACAGCCGCAGCTAATCAGCAGGAGGTCGAAAACAGCGGCTTGAGTGGCGGTAATACGGCAGATACGACTCCGGCGGAAGAGCCGTTTGTTGCGAAGATTGGTACTCAGACGTATAAAACTCTGGATGAAGCTATCGAAGCTGTACAGGGTGACGAAGTTATTGAGGTTGGCGAAGATTGCACGCTGACCGTTGGTACGATTGAAAAAGCTGTTGTTATCAACGGCAATGGTCATACGATCAGCATTCCGGAGCAGGATACGGATAATCACGCACTTAAGATCAATGCTTCGCTGACGTTTAACAAAGCCAATGTAGTCTTTACAAATGAAAATGCAGAGTGGACTGTTACCATGAGTGGTAATGGCGTACTGACTCTGGATGAAGGCAGTACCTGCATTATAGAGAAACATGGTATTTATGCAGATAATTATGCCACCATCAATGTAAAGGGCGGCTCTAAACTGACAGTTCAGAACACTTCGTATACTGCATTGATGGCAGATAAAAAGTTTGCCAATTTGAATATTGAGGGAGATTCTGAAGTTATTGTTGATCGTGCAGAGAACAAGAATGGTGTTCCGAACGGAATTAACAACTTTAAGATTAAGGTCGTTGGATCCAGACTTACGGTCACAAATTGTGTGAAACAGGGACTTGTAAGATGTTGGCTGACGCTCGATGATTCTAATGCAGAGATTAGCGGCAATGGTATTGGTATTTGTGGTTACAATGGAACCGATGTTTTGATTATGAAAAACGGTTCCAATCTGACGATGGAGGATAATGGTACTGCAGGTATCTTCCTTTGGGGTGGTAAGGTTAAGGTAGAGGCTGGCAACACCCTTACCATTACTGGCACTGGCAAAGACATCAAGGAAATAACTGACAGTCGTTATGATGGCGCATTGGCAGTATATTATTACTACAATACCTATACGGCAGACGTTAATTTTGAAGATGGTGCAACGGTAAATCTGATTGATAATGACGTTTCTGCTATTAACAATGATGGCAAGGTATACATTGGAAACGGTACTACCATTATGAATAATGGCAGTAAAACTGTGTACGGTGGCGGTATTCAAAACCGCGGTGATATTACGATTGCGCCGGATGTTAAGCTGTATAACAACCATGCCAAGGTTGCTGGTGATGATATTTACAACACCACTGGTACATCGGCTAATGGTTTGACATCTTATACTGGCAGCATCACCTTTGCACCTGTCGGTGACGGCTGGATTCTGGACAACTGCAGCGACCCGATCGTAGGCTGGTATCACGACGGCAAGGAAAAGCGCTGGAAGGGCGATGGTGAAGGCGATGCCTATTACGCTGACGAATATACGGTTGGTAAAGAGGCTGTTTCCGATGCGCTGGCGCTCAAGGCTGCACACGGTCAGCTCTGCAGCGTAACCTACGAAGTAACCGGCGACATTCCGTCTGATGCAGGCGCAGTTCCGGCAGCAGCCAAGGTTAAGAAGGGCGGCAGCTACACCGTAGCACCGGTACAGACCACCTCGCAGAGCCGCTACACGTTCAGCGGCTGGCGGATCAACGGCGTTGGCGATGTTGTAACCGAGATCAAGGACATTCAGCGGGATGTCAAGCTGATCGGCGTATGGACCCGCAGATCGTCCGGCGGTGGCGGCGGCAGCAGCAAACCGACCGTTGACATTCCGGATGATGTACCGACCGGTCTGAACGGTGACGATCACTTTGCGTACATTGTCGGCTACCCGAACGGCAACGTCGAGCCGAATGGCAACATCACCCGCGCAGAAGTGGCAACCATCTTCTTCCGTCTGCTGACCGAGGAAGTCCGCACCGCAAATTCTACCCAGTCCAACAGTCTGTCCGATGTGACGCGCGGTCAGTGGTTTAACCATGCTGTCTCCACGCTGTCCTCGATGGGCATTGTAAAGGGTCATAACGATGGCACGTTCGCGCCGAATGCGCCAATCACCCGTGCGGAATTTGCCGCAATCGCCGCTCGCTTCGACGATAAGAACACGGATATGTCCTCGAAGTTCACGGATATCGCATCTCACTGGGCAAAGAATGAGATCGGTATCGCCGCAAACAAGGGCTGGATCAACGGCTATCCGGATGGTACGTTCCGTCCGAACCAGTATATCACCCGCGCAGAGGCTATGACGCTTGTTAACCGCGTACTCAACCGTCTGCCCGAGAACAGCAGCGATCTGCTCGACAGCATGATCAAGTGGCCGGATAATTCCGATGCTTCCGCATGGTACTATCTCGCTGTGCAGGAGGCTACCAACAGCCACGCATACTCGGATAAGAGCAAGGACGATAAGTACGAGAAGTGGACCACCATCCGCGACGCTCGTGACTGGACCGAGCTTGAAAAGTAAATTATTCGTTTCGGTAAACCGCGAACCACAGATGATATAGCAAGTATCGTTTTACCGGGCACAGCAGAGGCAGGAAAAATTGCTTTTCCTGCCTCTGCATTTTTTGTTTGGGATGGGATAGGGGCGTGGGCGGTCAATGGCACGCTCCTGCGGTAGTAAAAATCCTCTGCCGTTCCTTTGTAGTCTCAGTTCTCTGATAGGCAGACGCTAAGAGGAAACGGGGAGATTCATAAGAGGGGTGGACACCAAGGTTTCCACCTCTCTTATGCGCCCGCGCGGCATCAGCGCACGTTTCCTGCGCTCCGCAGAGCGCAACTCCTCGATGAGGTTCGGCGAAAAACTCTCTGCCCGGAAAGGGCGTAGCGCATACGCACCTCGTGCGCCCGGCAAAGCCTCTGCAGAAGGCAAAAGAAAAGCCACTCACTTTCGTGAGTGGCTACTGGTGGAAGTTACAGGGCTCGAACCTGTGACCCTCTGCCGGTTGGCAGATGACGAACCCAGCTGCAATAGAGAAAAAGCACTTACTTTCGTAAGTGCTTGATGGTGGAAGTTACAGGGCTCGAACCTGTGACCCTCTGCTTGTAAGGCAGATGCTCTCCCAGCTGAGCTAAACTTCCATTTTGGTGACCCAGCGGGGATTCGAACCCCGGACACCCTGCTTAAAAGGCAGGTGCTCTGCCGACTGAGCTACTGGGTCAGGTCAAAAAAGTTTTGCGCTGAGTATGAAATTAAGTCGTATGCCGTAATGGCAGGGACGGCTGGATTCGCTTTCCAACGGGAAAGCCACGGCGGTTCGAATAATCCACCGGATTATTCTCAAGAGCCGCCTTTCGAATCCAAGGATTCAAAATCTGCCATAATGGCAGGGACGGCTGGATTCGAACCAGCGAATGTCGGCGTCAAAGGCCGATGCCTTACCGCTTGGCGACGCCCCCGTATTCGTTTGCTCGAAACAGCGTTACCCTAAAGATAACGCGCTGCGTTCGCAGCGCGTCACAGGGTTATATGGGGTGGGTAAAGGGACTCGAACCCTCGACCCTCGGAACCACAATCCGATGCTCTAACCAACTGAGCTATACCCACCATATAAAGTTTGCAGCCGACGGAAATGGCACGCCAGGAGGGATTCGAACCCCCGGCCTACTGCTTAGAAGGCAGTTGCTCTATCCGGCTGAGCTACTGGCGCATATCAATTCCGACAAACCCATTCGAAGAAAATGGAGCGGGTGATGGGAATCGAACCCACGTGTTCAGCTTGGAAGGCTGACATTCTACCATTGAACTACACCCGCGGGTCTTTCTGACGCTCATTTAGTATATCAATAAAACCCTATAATGTCAACATCTTTTTTCAAATTTTTTTGAAAAACTTTTTTTGGCCAAATTTGCAAAGAACATCAAAAGGGCAGACGGTCATGCTATACTGTAATCAAAGGAGGGAGAGAGCATGAAAGCAACGATCTTACTGGCCGAGGACGAGCAGGCCATGCGTGAGGTGCTGACCGACTACTTCACCGCAAAGAGCGGCGGCGATTTTACGGTCGTGCCTGCGCCGGACGGCGACACGGCGCTGCACTTAATCGAAACCCGGCGGTTCGACCTGCTGCTGCTCGATATCATGCTGCCGGGCACGGACGGCTTTGCGCTGTGCCGCGCGGCACGCGAGCAGGGAGACGCGCCCATTCTGTTCGTCACGGCGCGCGAGGACGAGCAGGACAAGCTGCACGGCTACGGCCTCGGTGCGGACGATTATGTGGTCAAGCCGTTCTCGCTGGCGGTGCTGTACGCCAAGGCACTGGCGCTTCTGCGGCGGGCGCGGGGCCTCAATGCCGGGAATACGCTGACAGCGGGTTTCCTGTCACTTGACCCGGAACGGGGGATTGTCACAGCGGACGGCAGGCGCATCGACCTGCCGCCCAAGGAATTTGCTTTGCTGCGGGCGCTGATGGAGCGCAAAAACCGCGTGCTGACCCGGGACGAGCTGCTTAATCTTGCGTGGGGCTGGGATTTTGACGGCACGGACCGCGTGATCGACGGGCACATCAAAAAGCTGCGCCGGGCACTGGGACAGCACGCGGACTGCATCAAGACCGTGGTAAAGCGCGGCTACAAGCTGGAGGTGGACGGAGATGAAAACCAAGCCTAAGAATTTCGGAAATTTCTTTGTTCGCGTGGGCGCAGGCTTCCTCGCGTTCTGGCTGTTGTCGATGGGCGCGTTCTCACTCCTGCTGGGACAGCAGCGCGCGGAGCTGATGGCGGCGGATATTAAGGATTCTGCGGATTGGTATACCGGCGATTATGCAAGGTATATGCTGGATTCCAAGGAGCATGAAGAAAATGATCCGGCGGAACTGCGCAGGATGTTGAAGGAGCAATCCTATCGGAGAAATTCGTCTGACGCACTGATGATAGTGACGGCCATTACCGACCAGGGCGGAAATATACTGCAGAGCGACCGTTGGTGGCTGATCCTGACAGATGATACGGATATCGACCACATGACAGATAAGGAATACTTGGTGGATATGAGTGACCAGCCGCAGAATGTTCTCGAAGCAATCTACATTGGCAGCGGTGTAGTCGATGAAGAGTCGCTGCCATACGATATGCGTTTTGAGGCATGGGTAGATGGCGATGAAGCCTACTTGAAGTCGGTAACCGTGCGTCCGTATGAAGAAGTAAATGGCGAATTAAAGCTGACCGACGAAGTGAATACGGTCGAGTGCGTGTATGATGCGGACAAGATGAGCGATCTGCCGCTGAAAAAACTGGTATTACACCGCATGTCCTTTCCCGGCTATCCGGGAGTGAGCCTGACTACAAAGCAAGTGGCAGCCGATATGACTTCTCCGGCGCGAAAAGAAATGCGTGCCTGGGTGGAGAACCCGAGCGAAGCAAGCAGTGCTGCGCCAATCGTGCGTCCGTGGTTGGTGCGCCAGTATCAGCGGACAATGAAATACTGCGATTATGTCGATGGCGGCTATGTCATGATGTCGTTTGCCGCAGAAGGCTATCCGCTGAAAGCGTGCCTGCCGATTCTGGTGCCCGCAGGCGTGCTCAGCTTGATTCTGGCGATGCTGTGTGCCATTATCCTCTCCTGCGCCTTGCTGCGCGTCTGGCGCAAACAGGAGCGCATCGAGCGGGTACGCCGCGAAACGACCGCCGCGCTCGCACACGAGCTGAAAACGCCGCTCTCCGTGCTCAGCGCCACCGCCGAGCTGCTCGGTGATAACCTTGCACCGGAAAAGCAGGGACATTATCTGGAGGTTATCCGGCAGCAGGCGCAGCGGATGGACGGCAGTGTGCGGCAGATGCTCGAACTGTCGAGACTGGAGACCGGCGCAAAGGCTCTGCGGCGAACGGCGTTCTCTCTGGCAGAATTGGCGCAGGAGCGCCTGCAGGCGGCTCTGCCGACCGATTCCACCATCCACACCGAATTTGCAGCACAGGGCGAATACGAGGTCAATGCGGACAGGGCACTGCTCACGCGGGCACTGGACGCTCTGCTCGAGAACGCCGTGCAGCATACACCCGAGGGCGGCTGCATCACGGTGCACCTCGCGGACGGCGTGCTCTCGGTGACGAATACCGGCGACGCCATTCCGGCGGACGCGCTGCCGCGGCTGTGGGAGGCGTATTATCAGGCCGATCCGTCGCGCAGCGCAAAAGGCGACGGACTGGGACTGTCGATCGCGAAAACTGTGTTCGATCTGCATGGCTTCACCTGCGGAACGGAGAATAACGAAATCGGACCGAAGTTCTGGTTTCAATTTGCCGATAAATAACAAAAAACCGCTCGAAAGAGCGGTTTTTGCTTTGTTAAATAACCTTTTCGAATACCATGGTTGCCTGAATGCGGTCGCCGCCCATCAGACCCTTGCTGCCGCCGTTCGATGTAGTAATCGTGTGCAGGCGATAACCCTTTTGCGCTTGATGGTTAATCGCTTCTTCCAGTTCGGTCAGGTTGCCGGAACCGGTGCCGAGAAATTTTTCCTTCAAAGTAACCTGCAGGACAACGTAATGATAGTCCTTGCCGGATGCGGTGGAGAAAGTCGAGGAATCGCTGAAATCCATAAATAACATCTCCAGTAATTTACACGATTATATCGTATTCGACAGAGATTCTCAATCTGCGTGCAAAAGAAAACCGCCCTTTGGGGCGGTTTTCGTGTGTTAAATGGTATCCAGCTTAACCTTGCCGTCCTCAGCGGACAGGTGAGCGCCCATCAGCGGCTTATCACCGGTGACGATGGCGGTGGCCAGCGGATTTTCAATCTCCTTTTCGATCAGGCGGCGCAGATTGCGGGCGCCGTACTTGACCGAGTACGATTTCTCGGTGAGCAGGCCGAGCAGGCTGTCATCCCACGTCAGGCGGATATCCTTATCCGCGAGCGTGGTGTGCAGCTCACCGAGCATGATCTCAGCGATATGGCGGAAGTTATCCTCGGACAGCTGGTTGAACGCGATAATCTCGTCAATGCGGTTGAGAAACTCCGGACGCATGATTTCTTCAAGAGCCTTCATCACGCGGTCCTTGCTCATCTGAGACACGGTGCGGCCAAAGCCTGCAGGCGTGTTATTGGACTGCGAACCGGCGTTCGAGGTCATAACGATGACCGTGTTCTCGAAGCTGACAACGCGGCCCTGCGCGTCGGTCAGACGGCCGTCATCCAGAATCTGCAGCAGAGAATTGAGTACATCCGGATGTGCCTTCTCGATCTCGTCGAACAGAACGACAGAGTACGGACGGCGGCGGATCTTCTCGGTCAGCTGACCGGCTTCATCGTAGCCGACGTATCCCGGAGGGGAACCGATCAGGCGGGAAACTGTGTGCTTTTCCATATATTCGGACATGTCGAGACGCACGAGTGCATCCGGCGAGTCGAACAAGTCGAGAGCAAGCTGCTTGACCAGCTCGGTCTTGCCGACGCCGGTCGGGCCGACGAACAGGAAGGATGCCGGCTTGCGCTTGGGGCTGATGCCCGCGCGGTTGCGGCGGATGGACGCGCAGACCGCGTCTACGGCTTCGTCCTGACCGATAACGTGCGATTTCAGGCGGGATTCCATATCGCGCAGGCGTGCAGACTCCTGCGCCGCTACCTTGGATGCCGGAATGCCGGTCCAGATTTCGATCACCTCAGCCAGAAGCTGTTCGTCAACCTGCGGTGCAGGCTTGGTCAGCAGCTCGTGCAGCTGTGCCTCTACCTGCAGAATACGGCTGCGGCAGGTGGCGATCTTGGCGTAGGTCTCCTCCTCCTCGGCGCGGGCGGAGGACTGGGTCAGCTCGTCAAGCTGTGCCTGCAGGCGCTCAAGCTCGTTCTGCAGCTCGGGAATCTCGGACAGCTGCGGAGAATCCAGATTGAGCCGCGAGCAGGCTTCGTCGATCAGGTCGATGGCCTTATCCGGCAGAAAACGGTCGGTGATATAGCGTTCGCTCATCTCAGCGGCACGGCGGCACATCTCATCGGAAACAGTAACGCCGTGGAAGGTCTCGTAGTACGAGCGGATGCCCTTCAAAATCTCGGTGGTCTCGGCAACCGACGGCTCACCGATATAGACCGGCTGGAAACGGCGCTCGAGCGCAGCGTCCTTCTCGATATACTTGCGGTACTCCTTGAGCGTGGTCGCGCCGATCACCTGAATGTCTCCGCGGGCAAGGGCAGGCTTGAGAATGTTTGCGGCATTCATCGAGCCTTCGGAATCGCCGGTGCCGACAATGTTGTGCACCTCGTCGATGACAAGGATGATGTTACCGATACGCTTTACTTCGTCGATCAGGCCCTTCATGCGGCTCTCAAACTGGCCGCGGAACTGCGTGCCCGCCACGAGAGCGGTCAGGTCGAGCAGATGGACCTCCTTGTTGCGCATCTTGAACGGAATGCGGCCCTCGTTGATGCGGACTGCCAGACCCTCGGCAACGGCCGTCTTGCCGACACCGGGTTCGCCGATCAGGCACGGGTTGTTCTTCTGGCGGCGGTTCAAAATCTGAATGACGCGGTCGGTCTCGCGGTCGCGGCCCACGATGTGGTCAATGCGGCCTTCTGCGGCCTTTTGGGTCAGGTTCTCGCAGTAATTGTTCAGATATTTGCGCTTTTTGTCCTCCTTGCGGGAAGAACGGGTGCGGGTCTCCTCCTGAGAGCTGCCTGCGGGCTGCCCCGGCAGAGTGCCGGCAGCGACCGGGTCGGTCTCGTGGGGTGCGTCGTCGTCCGTGCCGTCCGAACCGGCGGGAACCAGGTCGTTCAGGTCGGACAGGGAGCCGATCTCACCGGAGAGCGCTTCGAGGTCGTCCTCGGTGATACCCATTTGCTCCATGATGTTGTCGAGCGGCTTGACACCCAGTTCGCGTGCGCACTTGAGGCACAGACCCTCCTGGGTGGTCTTATCCGGTCCCTCGATTTTGGTGATGAACACCACCGCGATGTTTTTCTTGCACCGCGAGCACATTGGCATATTCATAGGTTAAACTCCTTTAGGGAATGGAAAATTAAGGTGTTATCCATTAAATGGCGATAGGTAAAACGTCCACAAGCTGTTTGAGCAGCAGTGTATGCTTGACGCGCTCCGGCGAGAGATAGCCGAGCGACGTATAGGTGATCGGGAACAGCCACTGCAGCACGATCAGCAGGATGCAGACGAATGCGACGCCGGTTACAAAGCCGATGAGTGCGCCGCCTGCGGAATCGAGTGCGCTGAGCGGAGTACGCCGAACAATGAGCTTGAGGCTACGGCCGAAAATCCAGATGAGCCGTCCGAACAGCACGCTGAACAGCACTACCAGCATGGAGAACGCGATGCTCTCCGACATGCCGACAGCCGCTTCGGTAACGGTCTGCCGCAGACCGTCCAGCACGCCTTCGGCGGTCTTGAGCGCGGCCTGTTTTTCAAACAGCTGACCGACTGCCGGCACGACCACCCACTGCGCGATATACGGCGCGGTGTACTTGGCGGCGGCAACAGACGCGGCGATCATGCCGATGCGGCCGATCACGCCGTACAGCGCACCGACCAGTCCCCGACGGGCACCGAGCCAGACGTTGGCCAGCAGCACGGCAATGAGGATAAGGTCAGGCGCGTTGAGCAGCTGCGCCGCTGTGGAAATAAAATCGTTGATATCAGTTATCTGCATGTATTTCCTCGGATCGTTCGGAATGCGCGGTAAAGATACGCGTGTTGCGGTTGTAGAGCAGGAAAACCGTACCGTCATCGGTCATGAGCACACGGCGTGCGCCGACAGCGTCATCATTGTGCCACTGCGGCTCGGCAGAGGTGTTGTAGACCGTAACACCGGACGCGGACAGCACCGCCGTACCGGCGTTGGAGACAGCAAGCGCCGTCGGCTCCTCGGTCAGTGCGAACGGGCCGTGCAGGCTGCCGTTGCGGACGGTATAGAGATCGCTGCGTGCATCGTTCAGGTAAGAGCGCACAGCGACAGCCATCGTACTGCCCTGAGACGCAGTGGCGATCAGATCCTGCGAGCTGAGTTCGAGCAGCACATCGACCGTGCCTCTGCGGGTGACATGATACAGGCCGGTGTCGCACAGCGCGATCGCGGCGTTGTTCTCGGAATAAGTGAGCGTTACACCGAGCGCGTCAGTCAGCGCGGTGTCCGAAATCTGCTTGCCGGAGGACACATCAAAGAACAGCACATGGGACTCGAGCGTTACGCCGTTCTGCCGGAAGGCGAGAATGCCGAGCGTATTGCAGTCCGGCGAGAGCACAGCGGATACAATATAGTATTCCGAAGCGCGGTATTTGAAAACCTCTTTTCCTGCGGTGTCGTAAACGGCAGCGGCGGTACGGTAGCCGTGCTCGTTGGTGGTGAGCACGAAACGGCCGTTTCGACCGATTGAACCGTTCAGGATGGTGGATTCCAGCTTCAGCTCCGCGACAGCGCCTGCCGAGCCGACCAGTGCGGCTTTGACGCCGCCGCGGTCGTACACGAGCACATAATTCGTGCTGCTTTCCACCGCGGGATCGGAGTAGCCGAGCGAATAGCGCAGCGTGGTCATGCTGCCCGCACGGGACAGGAACAGCGCGTCACTGTCCGCGTACGCCAGACCGGATTCAAACAGCGCACCGTCGCTGAAGGTCTCGTTTTCGTAGTTGATAGTGGTGATATCGCCGTCATGCGAGCGAATACCGGCCGCAATATAGCTGCCGAGCGTGCGCAGCGAGGTCGGCGTAAAAATACGGTAGTTGGCGATCAGGAACAGGGCTGTTCCCAACACCAGAGCCCAGCCGCAGAGCATGCGGAGCAGAGCGGTCGTGCGGATACGCGCGTCCTTGCTGTCGAGCAGGCGCTGACGGCGCTCCCGCCTGGAGAGCGGAAAGCGGATGATATTCTGCTTTGGGTTCTGTTCGCTCATAAAATCCCGCCTCCTTATTGTAGCGTGTTTGATGGGTGAAAATGTGAATAAAACTTGAAACCTGTCAGTCTGACAGGCGGAATCTGTCCAGTTCGGGTGTATCGTCGTACCACAGGCGGTTCATAAACAGACCGCAGGCGGGCAGGGTCGGTCCGGCCTGCTCTCGGTCGCAGGCGAGCAGTACGTCGCGCACCTGCTCGGGCGCCAGCTTGCCGCCGCCGACATACGTCAGCGTGCCCGCAATCGCGCGGACCATGTTGTACAGGAAGCCGTCGCCGCAGACGCGGATGCGGATGAGGTCATCCACCGGCTCCACCTCGCACCAGAAAATGGTACGAACCGTGCTCTTGACCGGTGTGCCCTGACTTCTCACGGATGCAAAGTCCTGCTTGCCGACAAAATACTGTGCGCCTTCCTGCATTTTTGTAATATCCAGCGGATAATTGTACCGATATGCGTACCGCGCGTGGAACGGGTCCCGCAGGGTGGAAGGGAACAGATAATAGGCGTATTCCTTTTTGGTGCAGTTGAAGCGCGCATCGAAGTCCTCGGGAACCTCGACTGCACCGGAAACCGCAATGTCCTCGGGCAGAAAGCTGTTGAGCGCATACGGCAGACGGTCCATCGGGATCGTGCAGTCTGCGTGGAAGTTTGCTACATACCGGCGGGCATGAACGCCGGAATCCGTGCGTCCGACACCGGAAACATGAACTTTTTGCTTCAGCAGATGAAAAATCGCGTCCTCCATGCTCTCTTGGATGGAAGGACCGTTTTTCTGAATCTGCCAGCCGTTAAAATTTGTGCCGTCATAAGACAACACTACTGCAATATTTTTCATCATTTCAGTTACTTTTAGTGGGTCGTGAATGGAGAATTGAGAATGGAAAAATGGAAAATAAAGGTTCGGCGCAAAAGCGCCGATTATAATAAATCGCACTTTGTGCGATACCGCAATTCTCCATTCTCCATTATCAATTTTCAATTATCAAAGGCCAAAATGCTTGAGTATAATAACAACTGCGAACAAAACAGCAACCCACAGCAGCGCGCAAACATCTACGCGGGCGATCTTGAGCTGGCGCATGCGGGTGCGGCCGACATCGCCGCGGTACAGTCGGCACTCCATGGCGGTAGCGAGCTCATCCGCGCGGCGGAACGCCGAGATGAACAGCGGCACGAGAATCGGGATCATAGCCTTGGCACGCTGAATCAGGTTGCCGGAGTCGAAATCCGCGCCGCGCGCCTTCTGTGCCGAGATGATCTTCTCGGTTTCCTCGATAAGGGTCGGGATGAAGCGCAGTGCGATCGACATCATCATGGACAGCTCATGCACCGGCGCGTGCAGCTTTTTGAGCGGAGAAAGCAGACGCTCGAGTCCGTCGGTCAGCTGAATCGGTGAGGTGGTGTAGGTGAGCATGGAAGTTGCGATGATGAGCAGCATCAGGCGCAGCACCATGAAAATGGCCAGCTTAATGCCTTCCATACTGATGTGCAGGAAGTGCCACTGGAAAATGTAGGTGCCCGGTGTATAGAATAGATTGAGCACCGCCGTGAAAATGACGATGAACAGGATCGGCTTGAGGCCGCGCAGCACCATTTTGGGCGAAATGCGCGAAATGCCGATGACAACGGCAAGAAATGCGATGATCAGCGCATAGGAAACCGGGCCTTGCGCGAGGAACAGAAGCACGATGAATGCCACCGTCAGCACGATCTTTACGCGCGGGTCAAGACGGTGCACCGCACTGTTGCCCGGAAAAAACTGGCCGAGGGTAATATCCTTCAGCATTCGTGAGCAGCCTCCTTCCGCTTGCAGGCACGCAGGGCATCCATTGCCTGCGCTACGGTGTAGACCGAGGTATCAACATCGTGACCGCGCTTTTTCAGCTCAAGCATGACCTTGGTGATCATCGGGATGTCCAGTCCGGCGGCAATGATCTCGTCCGCGTGCGAGAAAACCTCGCGCGGCGTGTCGCAGAACAGCACCTTGGCGTGGTTCATCACAAGCAGGCGGTCGGCAACCTGTGCGATATCCTCCATCGAGTGGGACACGATGAGGATGGTCGCGCCGGACTTCTTGTGGTAGCTGCGGACCAGCTCAAAAATCTCGTCACGGCCCGCCGGATCGAGGCCCGCGGTCGGCTCATCGAGCACGAGTACGTCCGGCCGCATGGCGATAACGCCTGCGATGGCTACGCGGCGCTTCTGACCGCCGGACAGCGCAAACGGAGACTGGTCGGCAAGCTCAGGTGCAAGGCCGACTGCTGCCATGGATTCGCGCACGCGCTCGTCAATCTCGGCCTGCGGCAGTTTCATGTTGGTCGGGCCGTAGGCAATGTCCTTCGCGATGGTTTCCTCGAACAGCTGGTATTCCGGATACTGGAATACCAGGCCGACGCGGAAGCGCGTTTCGCGGCTGCACTTGCCCTTGGCATCCCATATGGACTTGCCGTCGAGCAGGACCTCGCCTTCGGACGGCTGCAGCAGACCGTTTAGGTGCTGAATGAGCGTAGACTTGCCCGAACCGGTGTGACCGATCACACCGAGAATTTCGCCTTTTTCGATTTTCAGGTCAACATGGTCAAGTGCAACACGCTCAAAGGGGGTGCCTGCGCCGTAAATGTGCGTCAAGCCCCTCGTTTCAAGTATGGTTGACATAAGATTCTCCTTCGGATAATCAATGGAGAATGGAAAATTGCTAATGGGAAGTTAAGGTATCCATGCGAAGCACGGTTATAAATGCGCCGTGCAGCGGCGAAACCATCATTCGCCATTCTCCATTTTCAATTTTCAATTCAAATATTCTTGTTCGAGAATATCTGCACATTCCTCAATCGAGAGTGCGTCGATCGGCAGCTTTTCGCCGTCCTGCTGATCGAGGTCGTACAGGACTTCGATGGTCTGCGGTACGGTCAGGGAAGCCGCGCGCAGCTTGTCCACCTGCGTGAAAATCTCGCGCGGAGTGCCGTCCATCAGAACGTTGCCCTTGTGCATGACAACGACACGCTGCGCCTGTACGGCCTCGTCCATGTGGTGGGTGATAAGGATAACGGTGATGCCGAATTTGCGGTTGAGCTCACGGACAACGTTCATGACCTCGCGGCGGCCCTGCGGGTCGAGCATGGCGGTCGGCTCATCGAGTACAACGCAGCGCGGCATCATGGCGATAACGCCTGCGATTGCGATTCGCTGCTTCTGTCCGCCGGACAGACGGTGCGGCGCCTGTGCACGGTATTCGTACATGCCGACGGCACGCAGTGCATCGTCAACGCGCTTGCGGATCTCTGCGGGCGGCACGCCCATGTTCTCCAGCGCAAATGCAACATCTTCTTCAACAACGGTAGCGACAAGCTGGTTGTCCGGGTTTTGGAATACCATCGAGACAGTCTTGCGGACCTCGTAGGTGTTGTTTTCGTCGCGGGTGTCCATCATGTCAACGTAGCATACGCCGCCGGTCGGCAGACGGATGGCGTTGAAGCAGCCTGCGAGTGTAGATTTGCCCGAGCCGTTGTGGCCGAGCACCGCGACGAACTCGCCGCGCTTGATGGACAGGTTTACGCCTTTGAGCACCGGCACGGAGAGCTGTCCGTCTTCGGCAGGGTAGGCGTATTGCAGGTTTTCGGTTTTGATGATTTCACTCATGGTTTCGTACCTTTCGTTAAGGTAAAGTTGGTGACGAATTGAGAATTGAAAATGGAGAATGGATAATTATTCGGTCAGATTTGTCCGGGTGGTTTTAACAATAGCCACCAGCAGACGTTTGAGAGATGCCGCTTCGCGATAAAAAGAAACATACTGTTCTTTTGTTAGAAAATCAGTAGCATTCAGTAAATCCAGCCAGTACAGCGTTTCGTCTGCTTCTTTCAGTGCAATGCTGATTTTGGAAAGAAAGTCCTTTTTGCTTTGCGCCTGCTGTGCTTCACGAACATTGGCTCCGATACTGGTACCGCACTTCATTAGCTGACGGGAAAGAACAAATTCTTTCTTATCATTTGCAAGGGATGTACATAATTTAACAATTCGTACTGCGAAGGAGAAACTTTGCGTCAGGATTACATTTTCCATTCTCAATTCTCCATTTTCAATTTTGCTTATTCCTCGGCGATAAACCGTGCCGACGAGCCGCACGGCAGCACCAGACCGGTCGATTCGACCGGCAGGCCAAGCTCCTGCGCCTCGATCTTGCCTGCGGCGCGTTTGCCTGCGGTGATGCCGAGCAGATAGCTCATCACAGACGGCGCAAGGCCGGTGGAATAGCTGGAAATGAGCACGAACAGCGGCTTGTCGCTCAGCACGCCCATGGTCAGGTCTATGAAGTCGGCAACGTCCTCCTCGATCTTCCACGTCTCGCCGGACGGACCGCGGCCGTAGCTCGGCGGATCCATAATAATCGCGTCGTACTTGCGTCCGCGGCGGATCTCGCGCTGCACGAACTTTTTGCAGTCGTCCACGATCCAGCGGATCGGGCGGTCACTCAGACCGGAGGACGCGGCGTTCTCCTTGGCCCACTGCACCATGCCCTTGGACGCGTCAACATGGCAGACGGACGCGCCGGCGTTTGCCGCCGCGAGCGTTGCACCGCCGGTGTAGGCGAACAGATTGAGCACGTTGATCGGGCGGCCTGCGTGACGGATCATCTTGTCGATAAAATCCCAATTGGCAGCCTGCTCGGGGAACAGACCGGTATGCTTGAAGCTCATCGGCTTGAGCTGGAACGTCAAATCGCCGTAGTGGATGGCCCACTGCTCGGGCAGCTTGCGGATTTCCCACTTGCCGCCGCCTGCGTTTGAGCGATGATAGATAGCGTTTGGCTTGTTCCAAACCTTACAGTCCTTGTCGCGCGGCCAGATAGCCTGCGGGTCGGGGCGCTGCAGAATCTGATTGCCCCATCGTTCAATTTTTTCACCGCCGCCGCAGTCGAGCACGGCGTAGTCCTTCCAATGATCTGCGATCCACATAAATATTCTCCATTACATTATATATAAGTAGTTGTTTACACAATAATTCAGTATCTATTCTACCACCAAATATGCACTAACGCAATGAAAAGCGATTAGAAATAAAAGATGTCAAGACAGCGTATTTTGGCGAATACAGCAAAACGGCTGCACCGCAAAGTACAGCCGTTCGAGCGGGAAAAGCGGTCAGAACCGTTCGCAGTAGCCTTCGCCGCCGTTTGCAAGCGACTTGAGGGCAGTTTCGCGGCGTTCCTCAGGCTCGTCCGAGATACATACCGCATCGGTCAGCACCTGCCGCGCCTGATACGGCAGATCGAAGAATTGCTCCATTGCCCGCGGACTGTGTCCCATTTCCTGCATAAAATGAAAGGGAATCTCACCGGAGACCTGTTTTTTCCTGTCCTGTGCCATAATTGCACGCTCCTTTCGATTGCAGTATCTCCGGGAATCGTGCTATAATACCATTATAAAATTAGTAATGAGTAATTAGTAATTATAGAGTGGAGAGTGAAGAGTTGAGAGTGGAGAGCACCTTATCGCTTCCCTCTGCAATCTCCACTCTTCACTCTCATATCAAGGGGTAAGAAATGGATTTACAGAAGAACAAGGTTTATCGTTGTCAGATTACGGATTACACAGCGGACGGTACGGGGTTTGCGAAGATCGAAGGCCGGGCGGTATTTGTGCCGCGTACGGCAGTTGGCGATCAGTGCGATGTCCGCATTGTCAAGGTGACGAAAAATGTGGCGTTCGGCAGGGTAGAGAAGATTATTGTGCCGTCGGCACAGCGTATTGCGCCTGCGTGTCCGGTGGCGGATAAGTGCGGCGGCTGTTGTTATCAGCACATCACCTACGGGGAAGAACTGCGTGCGAAGGAGAAAAAGGTGCGTGATGCGCTGACGCGCATTGGCGGTCAGGACGGCGCAAAGCTGCTTGGCATTACGGGTGCGCCGACGACTGAGCATTACCGCAACAAGGCGCAGTATCCGGTCGGACGGGACAAAGAAGGCAGCATCGTTACCGGCTTTTACCGTCCGCGCAGCCACGACATTGTGCCGGTGGAGAAATGCCTCATCCAGTCGGAAACGGCGGACAAGATTGCCGCCGTGGTGCGTGAATGGATGACGGAATTTTCGGTCATGCCGTACGATTATGAGAAAAAACGCGGTACGATTCGGCATATTTACGTCCGCGTGGGCGAAAAAAGCGGCGAAAGCCAGCTGACGCTTATTTCCGCGACGAAGAAAATGCCCAAACTGGATGTGCTGGTCGAGCGTCTGCGCGCGGCAGCGCCGTCGCTGACGGGTATTCTGCTCAACCACAACCAGCGCGACGACAACGTGATTCTGGGCGACCGGACGGATGTTCTCTGGGGTGAGCCGATGCTGGAGGACCGCCTGTGCGGGCACACGTTTTTGCTCTCGCCCGAGGCGTTTTATCAGGTCAATCACGCGCAGGCTGAGCGTCTGTATGCGTGTGCGGTGGACTACGCCGGTCTGACCGGCGAGGAGACCGTGCTTGACCTCTACTGCGGTGCGGGTACGATTACGCTGGCGCTGGCCGAGCACGCAAAGACTGCCATTGGCGTGGAAATCGTGCCGGAGGCCATCGAAAACGCCAAGCGCAACGCGCTCCGCAACGGCATGGAAAACACAGAGTTCTTCTGTGCGGATGCGGGTCAGGCAGCGCAGCGACTGGCCAAGCGCGGTATTGATGTGCTGGTGGTCGATCCGCCGCGCAAGGGTCTGGATGCGACTGCACGCGACGCGATTCTTAAAATGCAGCCGCCTAAGGTCGTGTACGTTTCGTGCGACCCGGCAACGCTTGCGCGCGATGTGGCGGAGCTGTGCGGCGCAGGCTATACGCTCGAAAAAGCGCAGGCGTTCGATCTGTTCCCGAGAACTTTTCATGTGGAGACGGTGGTCCTCTTGTCACGGGAAACAAATCCACTGACGGTTGAGGTCAGAATGGAAGTGGAAACCGGCGAGGTCAAGGAGCATCCGACCTATAAACGCATTCAGGAGTATGTGCAGGAAAAGTACGGCTTCAAAGTCCATACGGCATATATTGCAGAGGTCAAGCGCATGGTCGGGCTGGATATGCACAAAGCACCGAATGCTGTTGAACAGAGAAAACATGAGTATCATCCCTGCCCGCCTGAAAAGGTCGAGGCAATCAAGGATGCGCTGCGGCACTTTGGCCTAATCTCAGAGTGAGTTTACGGCTAAAAACCCAGCATCACGTCAATGGCGTGGTGCTGGGCTTATTTTTTGTCGTGCTTCGGGGCTTTTTTTTGAGGATAAAACCGCCTGTGTGCCGTTTGCTTTTCTTTGCCATATTGACACGCTGTCCTCTGTTCGTCGTGGCAACTGTGCGTTTTCGGGATAGAAAATGGACACTTATCTTTGTATAGGGAGAAAGCCAGAGAGGAAAAAGAGGGTGAGCGCAGGCTGTGGGAACGGTGCGTAAACCGCTTGCGGTTTTCCACGGTTTCCATAGCCGCAGCGAGGGAGAAAAGGGAGAGGTGGCTTTCTCGCTCAGGCGGCTTGCCACTGCTCTTTGGCTCTCCCTTTTCTCCCTGAAAATCAGGGATTATTCCGCATCATTGCTCGGCGTAACAGGACGAAAGTCCTCCTGAACGCCCTCATTGAGGTCAAAGCACATGGTTTTTGCATCGGCAACCCAGAACCCGCGCACCCTGTAACGCTTGCCGGGAATCCAGTCCTCGCCGGTGACAGCGCGAAGCGGGTCAAGCAGATTCTTGTTGGAGATCGTAACAACACCTTTCTGTTCGCCTCTCGGCTTGGAGAACTTGAAGCCCTTCGGTTCGTTGCTCTTGCAGGAACGGATCGCAAATACCCTCGCTTTCGCATCCAGCAGACACAAAACGAAGGCAGGATAGCCCAGGTCCTCAAGCACCTTCTTGGTGAAAGTCACGCCATTCTGATTCAGGAACATATCCGGATAGGCGTTGATGTTGGAGTCGATGGTTTCAAAGTTTAAAGCGGAAAAATCGAAGTTCATAGTAAAAATCCTTTCATTTCATAGTGTTTTGCGCCTCATCCACGATTTTCATAAACTCCTGACGTTCCATAAAAGACCAGCGGGAATCCATGATCAGATAGCCCTTGAAAAGACCATCCTTTACGCGGTATGCGACGAAGTGATTGCTCAAACGGCGCAATGTAGCTCGTTTTGCTGTGCTATGCCGCTCTGACAGCAGCTTTTGTACCTTGATCCAATCCTCTTTTTTGATAATCGCTGTGTGGTGATTTTCCTTGAAATACATATTCAAATCTGTATTTTTGACGGATTTATGGGTGCGAAAATCCTTGGTATAGGTTTTCTGCATCAAAGCATCACCGCAGTATTTCTCATTTCGGAGGATGCTGCGGACAGTACTAGCAGACCAGAGATCGTTCCCCATTGGAGATTTGATACCCTGTTCTGTCAGCGCAGCGGCGATTTCTGCCGGGGTGGCGCCCTCCAAGCAGCTTTCATAGATGTACTCAACAATTCTTGCCTCGGTCGGCTCAATGACAAGCCGCCCAAAATGATCACGATAGAAGCCAAGCGTGTTCTGAACGGAGAACTTGTAGATGCCCTCCGCCATGCGCCAGCGGATACCAGCCTTAATTGCCTCGCTCTTTTGCTGGGACTCCATTTCAGCCAGAGCTGCCAGCAATGAGATCAGCAGATTATTCCGCCCATCGCCGGTATAGGTGATTCCTTCTGTCTCAAACTCAACGGAAACGGGCGGGTTCAGCGCAGAAAGCGTTCGCAGATTGTCCAGAATATCCACGATATTTCTACCAAAACGGCTGATGCTTTTCGTGAGGATCAGGTCAATCTTCCCGTCAACTGCGTCGGCAATCATTTTCTGAAAGCCAAGACGCTTTTCAACGGTAGTTGCGCTGATGCCCTCGTCTTGATAAATCTCAACCAGTTCCCATTGCGGATTTGCCTCAATCCTCTTGGTAAAATGGTGGATCTGTATATCAAAGCTGCCGACCTGCTGTTCCTCCTGTGTGCTGACGCGGCAGTACGCCGCAACACGGAGTTTGGGCGGCTCCTCTGCAAGTTCCCGCCGTTTCTGCGGCGGGATGATAATAACACCATTTCCACGCTGGTTATAAGAAATCTCGTCCTGCATCTGGCGGCGTTTTTGCTCTCTGCGTTCAGCTCGACTGCTGGTTTGCCGCTCTGCTTCTATCGCTTTGGGGTCAAGCGGTTTTGCCATATTCCGCCTCCTGCATCAGAATCCGTCTGTGTTTTCTGCTTTGCATCGGCACACCACCTCCTTTGACCGATTTCCAATTTCATTACTACCACGCTCCTTTTTGAAAATTATGACAATCCACATACGCGAGGTAAGCGGAACAGTCACCCAAAGAAAAAGGCAGCAGAATTGCTCCTGCTGCCTGAATCTGTATGAACTTGTAAGGAGATCAAAATGTTTCTCCGTCGTAATCACGGCGTCGAGACAGGGGCTTATTTCACACCATAGGTGATGAAAAATCAGGGGGTAGATATTATCGACCTCCACGGCAGAATAAACCCCAATTACCACTCTAAAAACCGCCGCATAAATCAATGCTTGTGAAAGCCGAAAAGTAATTTCCCGATTTGCATACTCATTACACGGAATCGCGCTCTACGGTACAGCGTTCCCGGTGTTCGGAACGGGAAAGGTTTTTGCGGATTGGCGCAATCCCGTCCGGTTCCGCGAAACCGCATAGGGGCTGTTATGAACAGTGCGTCATTGCCGCCTGTCAGAATCGCCCAGAAACGGGATTCACAGCGCCGCGACAATCTCAACAAACTTGCTCATGCTGACTGCTCCTTTTGGCAGGTCGGCATCCTTTTCAAACACCATGAAATACCGATACTGGTTTCCTGCATGACCGCTCCACATTGCGCCGAGGTCGATTTTCTCCCGGCTGTCATCATTTTTCAGGTGTTCGCCCTTGGTTTCCGCAAAGATGATCTTGCCCTTTTCCGTCAAAATCAGAATATCAGGATAGTGATTGATATAGCCGTTGATACAGAAGCCCTGACGGGAAATGTTTCTGTGCCACCAGCGCACATTCGGCAAGGCGGTCAATTCCATAATCAGCTTTTGTTCCAGCTTGTTCATATCGCCGTCCTCTGCCTGGTACAGCGATTTCGCGTAGATGTCCGTATGCGCAGCGGGATGAATTGCGTCTGGCAGACGATAATACGGCAAGCATACAATGCGTTCGGTGGAGAGCCAGTCGGAGAAGTTCTCCCGGCAATGCTGCTCCAACAGGGCTTGCACCTTGTCCTTGATTTTCTTTGCATAGCCAAGCGGCGCTTTCTCCATTGCTGCAAGCTGGTCCTTGCTCATGTTGCCGACAATGCGCTCTATGTAGGCTTTCAGTTCGGCAGCGTCCACGCCATTCAGCTTGTTAAGCTGACGGAGCATAATTTCCTTGCACTGGCGTACCCGGCTTTCCGGGGGCAGACTGTTGAAGTATTCCTTGAAATACTGCTGCTCCGGGCTGGACATTTTGAACACACGGGGCAAGCCGTTTTCCTTGTTCTCAATATCCACCTTAACGATTCCATCATCCGCTGCGGCAAAATCAATGTCGCAGTCCTTGTTTTTCAGCGTGAAGCCCTCGGAAAGCTGCGCTTCATCCAGCAGCACATGAGAACCATCCGTAAACAGCGTATTCGGAATAACTGCAAAGAACTGCGGGATGACAAGGCGCTCAATATCTTCCCGGAATTCCGACTTGACAGCGAATGTAGGCATCTGTTCCCGCACCTCCCACGGCGTTTTTTGCAGATAGGGGTCATTGCCCGACTGCTGGATCGCGGCATTGTAGGCTTGTCCCGCGCTTTCTGCTTCGGATAGCATACTGTCGGCTTTCGGGGTGGTTTCAGGTGATTTCTCCGCTTCTCTGCGCCGCTGGTATTCTTCATTGACTAACGTCCAGTCCACACCGGAAACGTCCTCTTCGGGCGATTCCAAAGGGGTTTCCTTTTTGGAACACCCATTATCAATCGTGATTTGCACTGGGTCAGGGGCTTTCGGCGTAGGCGGCTCGGAAACGCGATAATCCTTATCGCTGAAACCTGCGTCATTCAAGCCCTGAATGATGCCTTTTACGGTTTCGTTGAAATCATTGGAAGATGTCAGCACATAGGACATATTCAGGGATGACTGCCTGTGCTGGGTGGTGTGGGGCAGACGCAGGATACGTCCCAAAATCTGCTCCACCTGAACCTGACTTGTCTTGTTGGCAATAGACGCAAGAATATAGGCAAAGGGGCAGTCCCATCCCTCGCTCAATGCGTTGACCGTGATAATATAGCGAATCGGGCAGTCTGCGGACATGAGTTCGGTGTTTTTTAGCTCGTTCACGTCCGCTGTGCGGATGGCGATTTGCTCTGCGGGTATGTCATAGGCAATCAGCTTTTCGCGGATTTTCTCAAAGGTAGTGGCTTCTTCCTTGCCTTTCGGCTCTGCCTGAAACAGCACAATGGGGCGAATATATTTTTTGCTCACGGCATATTCGGCTGCGGCGAGTTCTTCCAGCTTGTTTCTCAGGTCGATTGCGTCCAGAATGACCTCTGCCTGACTGTCGCGGTTGTAGACGATGACGGGCAGCTTTACCATGTGTTCGGTCTTTAGCTGTACCGCGTCCACATAGGAGATAATATTGCTGTCCTTGCGCGGCGTGGCGGTCAGGTCCAGCACAAAGCACGGATTGAAATTCGCCAGCATTTCCCGGCTCAAATCCGAACGGGCATGGTGGCTCTCGTCCACGATGACAAGCGGGTTAAGCTGGTTGATAATCTGGAACAGGGCGGTTTCGTCCGCGCCCTCAATGGGGCTGTCAGGTTTTCCTAGTACCTTGGGGAACTCCGCGAGGTTGCTGTTTTCCTGAAACGCCTTACGCCCGTCCTTTCTGCTGGTGCGGAACGAATCGTAGGACAGCACCATAATAGAAAGCTGCTCTGTGACCGCCGTGGGATTGAAGTTCTGCCCGTTCAGAAGCTCCTGCTTGGTGTAGACCTCCACGCGCCCGCCAAAATCCACGTCGATTTTCTGACGGTAGGGGTGGGACGTATCTTTCAGGGCTTTCGCCGTCTGCGTCAGAATGGCTTCTGACGGGACAAGCCAGACAACCGCTTTCGTCTTGGTGACGGGGAGTGCGTCAAACACCGGGCGAATGGCGTTGCAGGCGATAAAGGTCTTACCGCCGCCTGTCGGCACCTTGATGCACAGGTTCGGAACCCCGGCTATAACGTTTCGGTATAGCCCTAATCCCGGTGCGCTCTTTTCCCGCCAGAACTGCTCAAACGCTGTCATATAGTTCTGCGTTTCGTTCAACAGTTCCAGATAATGCGTCAAATCCGATATGACCGCTTTCTGATACCCTTTCATTTCCATACATTGTCACCCCCCTTACAGTCTGCTGATGTCCCGTGGGATTTTCTTGAATACAATGCCCATCTGCGCCAGCTTGTCCTCCGTGATTGAGGAGCGGTCGGCGTAAATGATCGTGCCGCTGGTCTTTTCCGTGATGGTAGCAAGGAACGTATAATCCAGCACCGTCACGCGCTGCGGCTCGTAGTAGAAGTAATAGCCAGTGTTGTTGTGCTGACCGAGGTAATACGGGTTGCCGCCGCTGGGCGGGGCGTAGGGCTGCTTGGTTTCCATGAACCAGATGTATTCGCGGATTTTCTCTGGGGCAACGGCTTCGTTCAGGCAATCGCCCACCAGCAGTGGTTCGCCTAGGTCATAGAAGCTGAAATTGCCGCCCGTACCCTCCACGGCGTTCTTGCCTTCGCCATAGCCACGGATCACACGCTTCACGCGCTCGGCGGTGATGCTGTCGGCGTAGTCACCCATTTCAACAAGAATGAACTTTCTATTTCCTCCATCCCTATTGAGGTCTAATACAGCATGAGCAGTCGTTCCCGAACCTCCAAAGGAATCCAAATATATCCCGTCTTTATCATCCTTTCCATCAAACACAAATGAAAGTAAGTACTTTATCAATTCTTTCGGTTTGGGGTTGTTGAAGACCTTTTTGCCAAAAATCGTTTCAATTTCTTTCGTTCCATCTTGGTTATAGGGTCCTGTTAAAATGGATATTGGTTTTCCCAAACGCATAACACCATTCTCGTCTTTTAAGTACTGCTTGAATCGAACGCTCCATTTTCCACTGTTTTCGCTAAATACAACTTCATCATTTTCAATAGCTTGATACAAGCGAGATTTCTCCCATATCCACTGTTTATCGGGGTATATTTCCACTCCATTGTGATAGACCGGGTATACCAAATTAGGGCGATCATCTTTGCTTCGTGTTGCAAGCGGCTGCGTGATGAAGCCACCACGCACCTCAAACTTATCGTCCTTCATTTTGTATTTCTTGATTTCTTCCTCGGACAGCGGTGCAGCAACAGAAAGTAGAGGTTGCTTCGAATAGCAGACAATATACTCGTGAACGTTTCCTACACCACGGGTAAATGCTCCCGGACCGTATTTATTCTTCCAAATAATTTCATGGACAAAGCAGTTAGCGCCAAATATCTCATCTAAAATCAGACGCAAATACTTTATTTCATTATCATCAATGCTGATGAAAATAACACCATCGTCCGCCAGCAGCTTTTGCAACAGCTTCAGCCGCGGGTACATCATGCACAGCCACTTGTCGTGGCGGGTCAAATCCTCGCCCTCTTTGCCGACAACCTCGCCCAGCCATCTTTTGATCTTCGGGTCGTTGACATTATCGTTGTAAACCCAGCCCTCGTTGCCAGTGTTGTAGGGTGGATCAATGTAAATGCACTTGACGCGCCCCTCATACCGGGGCAGCAGCGCTTTCAGGGCTTCCAGATTATCGCCCCGAATGATCATGTTTTCGCTGCCGTTGTCCTCGTCGTGCTGCCCGTTTTCATCAAAGCTGTACTTGCGCTCCAACACCCGAAACGGCACGTCCTGATGGTGATTGATCACCTTGCTTTTTCCAATCCATTCAAGTGTTGGCATGGGTATCCTCCTTATTGATGCCAAGAGCTTCTTCTATGGTTTCAGCGCGAGAAAGAACTGTTTCCGGCTCTTTGTGAAGCACGCCAAGTAAATCAGTTTTCAGTGAACATCCGGCTAAAATGTTTAATTCGTCAAATGGCGCAACTTGCCGACCGTCCAGATAATTTGCAGTCCGAACAGATGCCCTCGCTATGCTTTTGAGGGAATCCTCCATTTGTCTTGTATCAAGGTTTATATCCGCTGAAATTTTCTCCGTATAAGCACTGAGATAAGTTACCGTTCTTTTGTAGGCAGTACTCTTTTTTGCTCCATCAACTCGGTAAGACACAGAAACCTCCACCTGCGGAAATACAGATTGCGCTATATTCCTACCGCATATTGCGACTTTGCCTTGTACGACTTCTTCTGGATAAAGCTCAAATGTTCCTTTAAAAAGATCGTCAAGATAGAGATTATTGGAGTTGCCGTTGTTTTTGATTCCTGTTATTCTGATCTCTATATTTTTTGCGGCGGTTTGCCCTGAATTTTTTATGCGCAAGTATAAAATGGAGTTGAACTCAACAAGACTCATGCTGAGTTGTGGCTGAATACTGTCTTTATACTGCTTTTTGTTTTGATGATTTGCCATAAATGCAGCTATTGCAGTAATTGCCGCAATAAGAGCGGATATTGCCGCCACCAACAGAGAAAACTCCTGTATGTGGTCGCAAATAAACTCAAAGAGTGCCGTGCGTTCCATGTCTAACTCCTTCTTGAACATCCTGTAAAGGACCTGTTGTGTATCGGAAGGACTAAATCTTTGTCCAACGCTGTCATCGTTTGTCGAATCGACGATTTGGGTAGAGTCGTAACCAAGGGATCAGTGCGCCCATTCGCACCCGCGAGGTGGAATAGACCCCATTATTTCGAGTTAGAGTCGCTGATATAATCTGCGGCTCATT